>Ga0157363_1004386_pt1 | contig 12996 bp, 8 predicted proteins | sample AttsexASBM1_FD_111477 | JGI IMG/M metagenome (GOLD analysis project Ga0157363, IMG submission 111477) | Fungus gardens microbial communities from leaf cutter ant in Ribeirão Preto, State of São Paulo, Brazil - Atta sexdens ASBM1 | ecosystem: Host-associated > Fungi > Mycelium > Unclassified ...
CGTATCGTTACTGGAGATGAAAAATGGATTTTTTTTTGAGAATGCCAAGCGCAAAAAATCATGGGTAGACCCAGGCGCATCATCCACATCGACCGCAAGATCGAATAGCTTTGGCAGGAAGACAATGCTCTGTGTTTGGTGGAACCAGAAGGATGTGATCTATTATGAGCTATTGAAGCCTGGCAAAACGGTTAATACCAAACGCTATCAACAACAATTGATCGATTTGAACAGTTCGCTGCTTAAAAAACGACTAGAATACCAAAAGAGGCAACACAAGGTCATTTTTCTCCATGATAATGCTCCATCACATACGGCAAAACCAGTTCGGGACACGTTGGAAGCACTCAGCTGGGAAGCCTTCTAGCCCGTGCGGCTTACTCATCAAACTTGGCTCTTTCCGATTACCATTTGTTTGCATCGATAGGTCACGCACTTGCTGAGCAGTGCTTTGGTTCGTACGAAGATGTGAAAAAATGGCTCGATGAATGGTTCGCGGCAAAAGGGGAAGATTTTTACTGGCGTGGTATCCACAAATTGCTCGAAAGATGAGAAAAATGTGTAACTAGCAATGGAGCATACTTTGAATAAATCTCTTTTTATCATTCTTCCGAATTTAACATGTTTTTTTTGGGAAAAAAATCGTCATTTCATACTTGTACACTTGGTAGACGGTATAACCGAGGGCTGTCGTCAACGACCGCCATCATTGTGCCCTCGCTGTTTTTTCCGCTTTCTTGAATTTGCAAGGTTGCTCGCATTTGCGAGTTTTATTTCCAAATATAGCATCTGTAGTAGCATATCGAGTACTATTTTCTACTTCTAGATTTTTGCTTCGAGATCTGCTCTTGATCCAGGAGTTTCTGTGCTTGTTCAAGTTTTTGGCCATCTTTTCCACTTGCATTGTCAGGACTGCTACTTACTTTCATGGTTGCTCCTCTTTATTCGGAGCTCTTGTCGTTTGCAGCACTGTTGTAGCTACGACTACTGTCTTATGCCCAATTTCGTGGATCCTATCGGTCTGCTCTGCGACGCTATTAAGATTGTCTTTACCTCGTGTTGTCAATATTGTTGCATTTGGGCAAGTAGATGTCCCAACCACAGAGTACGCAATAATCTTTCAGATACGGTGGTGCCTACTAAAGTTACTAAGTGCCTTAGGAACTGTGATGATTTCCTACCTCTTCAGTATCTAAGAGTTGATGTATGCTCTGTTCCTGCGAGTTTGTTAGTCTCTCTATCAATGTTCTCTTGAGAAGCTCGTATTTTTCTCTGCTTTGCGGGTTGATGACATCTTTTACCTCCTTCGCTTGCTTTGGTTTTATGTGTGATAAGATGTATTCTCGTGATCGTTTGTTATCCCGCAGAGATCAAATTGGCCATCAAGTTGCGCAAACTATAATTTCAACTCTTCTGACTAGAATGGCGATAATAATCCGGATTGTTACTCTGTTTGTCTGCATGGTTTTTCTTCTGGCATCATGATAATTGTATCGCCGGAGTTCGGCATCTTCGCAGCTATATGTCCTTGACGCTCCTGGCTTTCCTATCTACCAGTTAAAGCAATGTTATAGCATGGTCGTGATGTAGCGGTATCGCAGCCGGCTGTTGCTATCGGCTGCCTTAACTGCCCGCGGAGCGCTTAGGAGTAGTTTCGCACGCAGATGGTGAGGTACCGCCAGAAAATTATGACACTCGATATATCGATATATCGATTAATTCAGTTGTATTTACAGATATTTATAGTAGATTTTTGCCCTGAAAAGGACCATTTGATGTACTTTGTGATAGTCTTGAAAAGGGCCGTTTTATATAAGGTTGGCTAATACGATAGCCACTCGTAATATAGCAAACTTGGTGTACAATGCGTTCACTTCGGGCCCAAGCAATTGTTGTTATTAAGATCGTTGACGAGATCTTTGGTGAAGCACACTTGTTTCAGCAAGGCTGGTGGTGTCCCAGGGAGCGGTGTTATTGGTGTCGCCTACACTTCTTCTAGTTCGTCGAATCGCGCCTCTATCGCAAGGCGTGGCTTCCTCTGCCTCTGCTGGGCCCGATGGTGCCTCCGCTGATTGGTTGCTGTAATGCTGCGCCTCCATCGGATCGCTAATTATAAAATAGGAAGTGTCCGAGAGAGGGATTCTGTGTCATTTTATAAATTGTGCTGCGATGCTATGCCTCCGTTGTCGCTTTGCGATGCTGCGCTGGTAGCCAGCCGTGCTGAATCTTTTCTGCCTGTTGGCATTCTCACTGGTCTCGTCAGCTTGGCAGAGAATTAGGATATGTGTCTCCAGGAATCATCTTGAGTAATTTGGTTTCGCCACGGTGGGCCTTATATCTCTCGCGAATCTTAAACGCGAGTGTGCTTTTGTCACACCAATCCCCTGGGGGCTGAGTCGCGGTACTCGCGTTTCGCAGTGCGTGAGCGCTTGCGAGAAAGTTTCTCGCCGCAAAGTATTTGTCAAAAAATTGGTAGGCGCCGTGCTTTGTTTTACAAGCGCCTGTATCTTGGATTGCTTGTGGTGTTAGCGCTTGTAGCCACCACATGTGTTATAAACGGTTCACTCAAATCCTTGTTAAAATTTTGTATTAAATTTTTAACATATCCGAGTTTTTTAATAATATGAGTTTTAATAATATGATTGTGTTACTTGAATACTTTGTGTTAAAATTGAACATTTTTTAGTGTTAAAATAACACAATTTATAAGTATAAATAAACAAATAATAATTTAAAAATAATAATTTTAAAACATAAATTCTAAGAATAAAATGTGTGTTAATTTAATATATTATAAATGTTAATTTTATTGATAAAATTTGTTCTATATAACTAGTTACATATTTTATAAAAGGTACAGATATTTTGTGTAATTTTTTTTGTAACAGTAAATATCTGTTAAATCTATATATTGCATATGTTAAATATCATAGAGATAGCGTCTAAACTAAAAATAGCATCTAAATTCAATATAAAATTTAATATAAAATTAAATTTAATATAAAATTTATTTTTAAATTATGCCAAAGTTACGTTTCTTGTGATAATTTTTTACATAATACTTGTGTTACTTTATATATATATATATATTTATTTTATGTTAAATTAACACAAAAATTTGAGTGAATTTGGGACATGTGTTAAATTTAACAAATTTTTTTTTACTGTATATCAATTCTTATAGAAGATAAAAATCCTATTCTATATAATCTTTTTAATTTTTAATCAGATGAATTTATATTTCTCATTGAAGCGATTTATTCCCATTACATTTCTATCGGATTCAATTAGTTTCTATCGCTTTCAATAGGAATTTTTAAGCAGAGGTCCTGTTTAAAAATTAAATATTTTTGATTGTTATGTGGGGCAGTACATAGTGTACATGGAGATATTTGTTAATTTAAAAAAAATATGATATGACTAACTAGTGTGCTAATATTGTAACTTTTGTATAGATTTTTTGTATAGATTAATTAACTTTCGGTTAGTAAAAGATTTTATGATTAATGAAAATGATTAATATCTCGACAAGCATATGCATAATCCTTGCATGTTGAGAATTTTTTCCCCTTGTAGAGTACAGGAATTCGAAGAGTATTCGAAATTGAACTGTTTTAGATATTGTCAAGTATAGTCTTAAAATTGATAAAATATTCTTTTGATATATTTGGAGGTCGGAAAGAGCAACGGAAATTGAATAAGAAAGGGGGATCTAGGAAGGGAATAATAATTATAATATAGGAAAGTAAGTTCGAGAGGGATTCTGTGTCATTTTATAAACTGTGCTGCTGTTTTTTTTATATATACCATTTCTGAAAAATCCTTTATTATATGAAGATTCGTTGTCAAGAATTCTGATTACTCCAATCAAAATTGTGATTTTCGTTGTCTTCACTATCGAGATTTTCCTCGCTGATCAATTGCCACAAAAATAGCTATGAAGCCTTTGTTTGAAATTATATCGGTTTTGAATCTTATTACCAGTGCCTCGTTCATGGAAATAAAATCAATTGTATTCTGTAATATAATTGTGAGTGATGCGATGGTTGAATATGACTGAGAATCTGATTTTTTGTTAATGTCTGTCCAATGTTCGGAGATTCTAGTTTGCAATTTTCTCTTGTTTAACTTATATAAGGCATCGCAATCGTGGCATAATATCTTGTATACTACGTCTTGATATAATACAGTATTAATTTATCCTTTTCACGACTAATAAATTTTTTTTAGGATATTTGGAATGGTATAAACTATATTGTATTTTTTTGTTCAATTTTGTTGTGATAGAATGAGTGACTCTGAAACTGATTTCATGTACGATGATAATGAAGTATTTATTGACAACAGAAGATATAGATTTTTTATTATAAGTATGAAATTTGAGTTTGCTCTGAACGAGAGAGAAAATGAATGGAAGAGGATAACCATTATTTAAAAGGGTGACGATGGTCTCTTCTAAAATTTTTGATGAAATTTTGGGTGACATAATCACTTGGACGTATTAGTGAGGTTGATGTACATGTCCTATGACTCAAAACCCAAACAACACTACCGAAAGGGGTTGAAAAGCTGGTGCTCTATGCGAAGGAATGGAGGCTCGAACTCTTCTTGGGCTGCGATGCAAACTCCTACTATATATAGAATGGGGGAATATAAATTCGAGAGGGGAGAGCCTCCATGAATTCATAATGGGCACCGGTCTAATCATCCTGGATAGAGGATGAACCCACCTTCATAGACCACAGAAGACAGGAGATGATAGACATAATCTTATGCAGCGAGAAAGTAGCTGTTGTAGTATTGAACTGGATAGTGTATGGAGAAGCGTCAGGATCGGACCACGGGCAGATAAGATACGCCCTTAGACATGTAAAAAATCTAGAATAGGAGCGCAATCCTAGAACAACAAATGGGAAGGACTATAGGATGAATCTTGAGGCTATCCTAAAAAAACGTTCCAACCAGATTTTATTCCAAAGAAAATTTAGAATTCGTGATTCAATATGTGAGTGACGCGATAAAAAAGACTTATGAAGCAAATTGCCCTGAAAGGCTGAAGCACCCTCTAACCAAGGTGTTATGGAGTAAAGAGCTCTCAAAACGTAGGTCGGAAGTGAGAAAGCTCTTCAACAAGGCAAGAAGGAAAAACTTAACAGCGGACTGGGAAGCTTACAGACAAACACAACATTGTTATAGTAAAACGACAACTATTGCTAAAAGAAAAAGCTGAAGGAAGTTTTATGAAAGCATTGAGAATGCTCCTGAAGCATCTAGGCTAAACAAAATCCTCAGCAAAGACAACTCTTCCCGTTTGGACTGCTTAACGCTTCCAAATGGAAACTACACCGAGACAACAGATGAAACTTTTAAACACCTAATGTCTACTCACTTTTCAGGTTTTCAGGAGGAATACTTGCTATACCCACCAAGAAACTAAACAACCCGGGGAACATCACAAGTCCAAGAAATGGTCATTGACAGCAAAAGTGGTGTCGCCTAACGGGATCGAATGAGCTATAAAGACCTTCGAACTCTTTAAAGCCCGATGGCATCTACCTAGTGCTGCTCAGAGAAAGTATGGAGCCTCTCTGACAAGGGTACTCAAGACTAGCATAGCCCTGAGATACGTTCCGCAGGCCTGGAGTGGCACCAGAGTGATGTTTATATCCAAGCTAGGGAGAAAAGGCCATATCGTAACTAAAGACTACAGACCTATCAGTCTTACATCCTTCATTCTGAAGACACTAAAGAGACTGATTGACAGATATCTGAAAAATAACCTCCTTCTCTTTAGGCTGCTGAATTCCTTCCAGTAGCCTACAGGACAAATCCACCGATACAGTCCTGCATCACCTAATGAGCGAGATCAAAACTCAGTTGTTGACTGCTAAGGGTTGGGCATCTTCTTCGACATTGAAGGAGTTTTTGATAGCATCTCATCGATGAAAGATGCCATGGTAAAACATAATATTCCAGGTGCACTTGTGGACTTAAAGCATGCTGGAGGGCAGAAACTGACCGTCAGTCATGGCAATATCACCATTGAGGGGTGTCTGGTGTCCGCAGGGGGGGGAGGTTCTTTCTTCCTGCTATGGTGATAATGGACGAATTCCTCACAAAATTGAGGAAGTCTGGTTTCCAGGTCTACAGTTATGCAGATGACGTGGCCATAGTTTCCAGAGGCAACTTTCTCACGATCCTTAAGGAATGCACAGACGAAGTCTTGATAATCGTGCAAAATTGGTGCAGGATGAGGGAATGATGATAAATTCGGAGAAGACTTCGATGATTTTCACCAAAAAATTCAAGTCTGGATCAATAGAACCTTTGAAGCTTTAGGGTAAGGAAATAAATTATACCAACTCAGTGAAGTATCTAGAAGTACATCTGGATCCAAAGATGAGCTGGAAAACATATTTCGAAGAAAAGAGGAAAAAGCTTTACACTTCTATGGGTTTATACAAGAATCATGAGCAAGAGAATAAACTCCAGGGTTGCCCCAAAAATGGCCGTAGATCGCCAACGGCATTGGGAATATCACGAAGAAAGCATACCAATAGGGAGACTGTCCATAGTTTTTCAAGCTGAGATGCTTGCCATCTCGAAATGCATAGAACTCCTAATTGACGGAAGAATCAGGCATCACATCTGCATCTGCTCAGATAGCAGTTATTTAAGCGCTTGCAAAGACTTTTTCAGCATCGTCTATAGTTTGGGACTGTATACAAGTCCTTGACAAACTAGGGGAAACAAACTAAGTTACCCTAGTATGGATTCCTGGACACCAGAACATACTATGACAACGAGAGGGCGGACAGGATAGCAAAGCTAGGGACTTGGCTAAACAGACCGTCGGGTTTGTCGATCGAATCGACATTGATTTTATTGTATAATTCGTCGGTTTTTTTCATTTATTTGAAATGATTAACAAAATTTCCAAAAATTCAACATACTTTCAACTTTCTAGAATAAATATTAAAACTTTATTTTGGAAAATAATAAAATGTATAGTAGTAATTATCGAAAAACTCAAAGAAACTTGCACAAATAGGAATCGCTCGGTCACTAGTGACTCGATTCCTATGATAAGAGTTAATTAGCCTGTGCAGATAAAGAGCAAGATTATACGTGAACTATCAATAGAAGAAACTATGATTCTTAGAGGTGTTTCAGGTTTATGGATCTTCGGCACACTATATGCTCACAACAAATTCCCATCCGTGTTTAGTAATTTATTATAAGTCCATCAATATGCTGTCTCTTTTTCTATCTCGTGAGAAGGTTGCGTAGATTATTGGTGATATTTTTGTCAATGATCATAAGTGCTATCGTTATGCAAGAAGTTTTCTATTTTGTTAAAATAATCAGTCATATTGTTTAAATAATAATCTTACCTTTGTCAGTATTGATAATAAGTATATCTAGATGAATTGAATTTATTTATTATTTTTAGGTAATGATTAATGAATTATTTATTATTATTTAAAGATGAAGCGTTATGGAAGAGCTTACTGATTATAGAAATTGCTGGATTTCTAATGCACAATTTCTTTACGACTTAGATTTTTTCAACATATTTGTGTCTATTTTGGTTTTTTTTGTGTTGTTGTGTTGATAGAAGTCCAAATCTATCATCTAATTCAGTAGTGATATAGTCTTAAAAATAAAAGTATCTTAGCTTATCTTTGTTTCGAATAAAGATTTACCAGATTTTCAAAACATCAATCTGCAATATGTGGAACGAACGAATAAAAAAAAAGGGAAATGTAATCGTAATTCACAGAATTCGCACTGCGTGGCGCACGTTGACTGAGATAAAATTCTATGAATATATATTCTATGTCCGTATCCTTTTTCGAGAATATTCATATTGAATATTTATAGATTATTTCTAAAACATTCAAAATTTAGTTGGATATTTTGAATGTTCTAGGAACATTCTTTTCTGTAGAGAAAAGACGCTGTACGCCTGTGTTGCAATCTGTGATTAATCAGAGTAAATTCTTCCAGTCATGTGACCAGTTATATGACAGGCGTCTCTCGATCTTATATGTTCTCCCATGTTCTCCTTTGTTCTCAAGGAGACAGTTAATTTCACATTTGTCCAAGAGATATCGTGATAATTTGATACTGAAACATAAATCCAGATGGAGGACACGAAGAAGAAGAAGAATATTCTATATTGATTCTCTATTCCATGTACTGTGTTATAAGTCTTTATATAAGTCTTTATATAAATTATTTCCTTTACACTCTCGAATCTTAATATATCTTGTATATAATTAACTAAATTTATAATTTGTAATTAACTAAATTTGTATTTTCGTTATCTTAAATCAGTAGTTATATCTATATATCTAATAGCATATATCTAATAGTAGTTGTATCTTATCGAATACATGTAATAGTATCGGATATGTATAATAATTGTATGTAGTAGTGTTGTACTATATATCGTATTAATCATTATTTATCTTTAATTACTATTGTATAAAAATATGGAACATTCAAAGACAACATTTTATAGAAAGATAAGTCACAATACGGCTATTTCATTAGAACTTTTGCAACTGCAGAATACTACAAATATTAATAATATTGACAATAATAATGATTGATTAATAATAATACCAATACTGGAACTAATAATAATAACATCGATGATATTGATTTTAATAAGATTTCTGATGATGTTTTAAAAAATATTTCTAATAACACACATGATTATTCTAATGATAACTCACCAAATATGTCTTGTAGCAATATAAAAAATTTAAATTCCTCAATTATCGATAACAACGAAAATGATTTTAAAGAAGAATTACATTTATGGGCTATTACAAATAATAATATAAGTTATAGTATACTAAAAGGTTGAAAATATTAAAATCATCGGGAGATCATTCAACTTTATCTAGTGACCCTAGAACATTACTTTCTATTCCTCGAACTAATGTGTGTAAGCCTTTAGAACCAGGGATATATTCACACATAGGAATAAAACGGGCAGTAGATAAAGTTTTTTTTTACAAATAAACCATTTCATAAACATATTAATTAATATTGATGGCCTGCCCTTAAGTAAGAGTTCAAGTAGCTAAATTTATCCAATATTATGCTTTATTTTTGGTCATCCAAATGTTTCTGTTGTTGGGATGTATCATGAGTATGAAAATTCTTCTAGTGCAAATGATTTTTTAAAAGATTTTGTGATAGAAGCAGCACAATTAATACAAAATGGATTTATGTATCGGGAACACATCTTATCATTTATCATCAAAAGTTTTATTTGTGACGTTCCAGCAAAATCTTTTATTACGTATACTAAAAGCCATATGATTTCTTTTCATGTAAAGTGTATACAGAAAGAAGAGTATGTTAAAAATAGAGTTTGTTTCCTAAAACTAATTCAAAAGACAGAACAGATCAAAATTTTCATAATCAGCTACAATCTCAATATCACATAAAGATATCAATTTTAGAAAACATACCTTGATATCATTAAAAGTTTTTCACTTGCATATATGCATATTTAATTTGCTTTGTAAAGAAGCTAATCATTAATTTATGGCTTTTTAGAAAAACTCCCAATAAATTATCAAAAAGTTCTGTAAATAATATTTTAAAATATCTTGCTGTTATAAAATCATACATACCATCTGAATATATAAGAAAAATTTATTATAAGAAGCTAAATGTTGGAAGGCAACAGAATTTAGATTCTTTTTATATTGTGAGCGAGTTGTCTTACGGGATTCGGAAAAATATTTACATTTCTTGTGCTTACATATTGCTATTTAAGTGCTATCGAACATTATCTTAATTTTTTAGAGTATGTTCAGTCATTATTAGTTAATTTTATTAAAATATATTATATGGATAGTGTGTCCATTAAAATCTTTGAGTTAAATCCATTAAAATCTTTAAAAATATTTTTTTGTAAATTAATAATTTCTATTAGTGATATTTGCACGGATATACATTACAATGGAACATTTTGTATATATAGACCAGCTGGAATTTATTTGCAATTTTTGGCTGATTTTCAGTTTGGTTTCCGCCCCTTACTTTACCAACCCGTGCGCAGCTAGTCTAAATGTCGATTGGCATTTAAAATGCGTGCGAATTGGTAAGGAAAGGTATGGGAACCTTGGAAGTGGAAAATCAGCCAAAAATTCCAAGTAAATTCCAGCACTGATATAGACATTCCTGTTATGTTCTTAAAAGATTCTGTAATGAGATTTCTGTAAGTTCTTAGAATTCTATGATGATTTAGTAGAACATTCTATGGATTTTTCTGGAATTCTGAAAATGCTCCCAATTTCTCATGCTATGAATATTCTTAGAAGGTTTTTTCATTTTGTAGAACATTTCAAAATTCTCAAAAAATATTTATAGAACATTCCTAGAATGAAAATGTGCTATCTGAGCTTAGACATTTTATTTTTTTATTCGAAAACTACTGGGCAAAAGTGGTCATTGGATATAGTGATTGTCAAAGTTTTAAAATCAAGGTTTACGTATCTCTGTGAAAAATGATTGACGAAACGTTTGAAATAACCGTTTTAAAGCTTAAAGTATAACTTTAAAAATGCTTTAAATCATGTTTCTATGTAAAAATTTTATTACAAAATTTTATTACGAACGCTCTAATTTGAAGTCGATTGTTCAATAACTCGATGAAGAAAAATCGTATAGCACTCAATAAAAAAAGCAAATTGAAAGTAAAGCGGGGAGCACAGATTCATGCATAACATATAATACATGAGGCATAAGAAATTGAACCAACCAGAGTTCTTCATGGAAAGGAAGGAAACGGAGGACTTCGATTAGTACATTTTCTTATACATTACGTGTTATGCATTATGCAAAAGTCTGCTCCCCGCTTAAAAATTCACTCTTTCGACTGTAAACCGCATTTTTGTATGAATTTACTTCACGCCATAGGTCTTCATAAAGTTTGTAAAAAAATTTCAGATTTGACGGGTATCTATTTGTGTCCGTATATCTCCATAAAGAATTAGTCAGATTGAAATATCAATTATCGATTTCGAAAGTAGAGATTTCAAGCTTTCAAATGCTTTTTTGTCTGTGACAATTTTTCACCGAGTTACGATATTCTTATATTGTGCAATTTTGAGCGTGTTCTAAAGTGTTTCTTATTTTTTTGTTAAATAGTATATTATAAGACTTTTTTGTTCTCCTTAACTATTGTTCCTCTTAACTATTGTTCCCCTTTCATGCTCCCAATGTGACTCAATCTGACATCAATTCTGAGACACTCTATATGATGGATTGGACTCTTGGTTAACTATGTCATGTCGAAATTCAGGTTTTAGTAAATATTTCTTTTTCTTGTTACCGTCTTATTATAGAAGTATAAAAAAAATTATTTTATAAAAATTTTAAATAATTATGGAAAGTATCTTGATACTACATCACCAGACTTTTGAAAAAAATACCTTGGCGCCGCCAGGCCTTCGAAAAAAGTACCCTAGCCCCGTTAGGATTCAACTATTAATACATCTATGTCTAATTGTAAAAGAGCATGTATTTCCTGTATAATGTCGATATTAATGAGCCATTTTTCATGTGACTTTCATGTGTTTAAATATGATTTATGATATGACTGGAGTAATATCACCCATCACGATTTTAACTGGAATAATATCACCCATCACGATTTTAACTGGAATAATATCAAAATTCTTGACAGTGAATTTTCATGTAATAAAAGATTAATTTTAAAATGATATATATAAAAAAATAACACCACGGTTTAAATAAACAAAATTCTCAACAAGCGAGGATTATGCTGTCAAGGTATTAATCTTAAACATCATTTTCATTAATCATAAAATATTTTACTAGCCTACTACTAGAAAATTAATCAATCTATACAAAAGTTATAACACTAACACACTAGTTTCATATCATAATTTTTAAAAAATTAACAGATATCTCCATATCACATGTACGCTGCAGCACATAACAACCGAGAACATTTAATAGCAGGATGTATATAGATGTGCATTAAGCACATGTAACGAGTATCGAACTGCGCTATTGGTTTCGATATTCAGCAGAAGAGAGGCCTTAACTGCGACCCTGGCATTCGTATTACACATATCAATCATAATTGCGATAATATCTCAGTTTTGCAAATTTGCGAATTATTTTTGTCAAATTTATTAATAATCTACATTGAAAATGACCTCGTCACAGGTAGAAACGTCTGTTAGTAACTATATTTACATAATTGACATTGGAAAGTAGCTCCTTTAAGGGGTTACGTCACTTTGGAGGCTACAAAAATAGAATTTTTTTGTCTTAAAAGATAGTTTATAGTCTTAAAAATAAGGTTCTAATAAAAAGTTAAAATTAATAATTAACATTTTTTAATTAAATTTCGAGCTAGTTTAGTTAGAAGCATATCTGTAATGTCGACGAGCGGTTCGGAGCAATTCGGAGTTATTACTTACAAGTTTACCTAAACTTGTAAGATAAAAAAGAAAATTATTCAGAACGAACAAAAAAGAAGAAGAGGAGGCAAATATCAATGTAGAAGATATTTTCGATTAAACACACGAAATATCACAAAGCAACTTTAAACGCGTTTTTCTTGAAACTACATTTTCAAACTTGGCGTTGCGCGGGTCTCAGAAACTGTTCATTCGATTATTTGTTTATGTGATAAACTGTTTATCTGAAATTTGCACAGATTCTTCTCTTTTGTATAATCTAAAGAAATACGTACAGATTTTGCGATATGTTAAAAACTTTTTTTTATAATTTTTTTTTGAGAAATTTTTTAACTAAAAATGAGACTTTTTTCAAATGTTTATCATTTCCGTAAAAATTGATATTTCGAAATATCCGTACGTATTTCTTTAATATTTATTATGTAAAAAATAAAAATTTTTGATTTTTTGTTTCAGATCCAACTGAGAATCAGATCACAATGCTGATTTAATAGTCGCAGCAAAACGACATTCA
>Ga0157363_1004387_pt1 | contig 12996 bp, 6 predicted proteins | sample AttsexASBM1_FD_111477 | JGI IMG/M metagenome (GOLD analysis project Ga0157363, IMG submission 111477) | Fungus gardens microbial communities from leaf cutter ant in Ribeirão Preto, State of São Paulo, Brazil - Atta sexdens ASBM1 | ecosystem: Host-associated > Fungi > Mycelium > Unclassified ...
TAATTTTTACTTTTAAAAAATGTATAAAGTTCAAATTATACAGCACGAATTTTATATATTGATACTTTATTTGTACATAAACTTAATAAAAGAATTAATTTCAATGCAATCATATTTTTCTCTCCTAAATTAATTTGTAAGTTCCTTAAATGTCTGAAGCAATTAAAATAGTTAACATTACATCCAGAAAAACCGTTCTACAAAAAATTCAACAAAAACAGTAAGTTTGTGCGAGGAAGATATTTTTTTATCTTATTATCAATTATGTCAACTCTATCCATCTACATCACTAATTAAAGATTAACATTTCAAGCAATCATCGCTGATACGCGACGTAACTGATAACCGCTGATATTGGAAGCCGCACACACGAGACAGTCTGGATCTTAAGATCGAGATTTTTTGAATGATAGTACCGAAGGCTAACAATGATATTTTTTTTAAAGAGCTATTGTTGGCTAAAGTGACTAATGCGACTCGTTACGTAGTCAATCGAGATACAATTATCGAATTTAGCCGTCAGATAATTTGTGACTTTACTAACATGGACAAATCTAATGTTCGACTTGTTGAAAACGTGATATAGAACAGTGAGAGAATTGCAACCACGAGGTTAATACAAACGCGATACTATTGTAGTATATTAAAGTAGTGATAACTTCTCATTTCTCGCAATTTAGCGATAATCCAAACGCTTAGTGCCACCATTACACGCGATTTAAGGTAAATGTCATTATATATTTTCGACAATTCTGATGTAGAAGAGACTGAAAGAATTGCGAATACCTATATACAAGAAAAATTAAGTAAAAAATTAAGTAAAGCCGACGATTATTTATCAATTATAGATATCTTTATTCAAAGGATATTAATTTTAAATTATAACAATTAACATTTATATATTATTAACATAGACTGTAATTTTAAACAGAAAACAATCGATTCAACATTGTATCGCGATAATTCTAAAGGTAAATAAGGGTTATTTTTTGTTTAAAATTATAATTGATAATAATAATGAATGTATAAATATTAATTACTGTTTAAAGCCAAAAATATCTTTTAAATAAAGACTTATTAATTCATAATTGATCATAAACGATTTTATTTCATTTTTCTCTTAGGTACTTACAGTTCCCATATTCTCCCATACATCAGACAAAATGTAATAAAAATTGTTATATATAATTAGTGTACTGTGACTATATTGAAATGTCCGAAAGGATGTCACATCAAATAATCGACCGGTTCTCTAAATGTATTCGCCGTGCGGGAAGCACTTGCCCTTTGATTTGCAAGTCTCTCGCAATGTGCCCCTCCGGCACATAAATCCCTGCTGTTGCGAACGCCACGACCGCAAAGGGTTAATTGCTATATGTAAATCACACAGAGCTACGCCACGTGTACGCGGTATACATAACACATACATGCACACCCACAACTTCGCCCCGAACGCTTTCGATCTCGTAACCCGCATCGGTTACATTATTTATCTATTGAGCGGTTACGTGAGGCGATTTAAGCGTATTTATTAATGGACAAACGACGTTCGCGCTGTACGGAGAAATGTTAATTGAACACAATCCCGTCGACCCCTACATTTGTCGTCGTCGGCTTAATGATGTTTATCCAGAAGAGTCAATCGGTAGCTTTATTTAAATCCACTGCCTTTGAGTTTCCCTTTTTGACTCGGCTTTCCTATTCATGCGCACGTAATCGTTAAACTCTACGCAATCCAAGCAAAGAGACACGCAAGGCGGAATCATGAATTCTGTACTGACTGTGTGCATAATTAGAATAATCAGAGTAATCAGCGTGCTTATTATATCGTTCTGCTTGAAATAGGTCAGTCCAACTCACATACTCATAAAGAAATACAAATGACAGAAAAAAATTCCCATAAGTTTTCATTTATAAATGTAAAGGAAAAGATGCGGCAATGAATAGTCCCTTATAAAAATGTGAAAGAATAAAATTATTATTCTTCTCAAACGTAACATGAGTATCGCAGTAATGCGCCGATATAATAAATATAATACATAAGATTCTTCTTCGCTGCAGTGACGCATATTGCACGTCACAGCAAATTACCGTTTCAGGTATGTGCAGTGACGCGCAATACACGTCATTGTTGCCAAGAGTATACTTTACCTCTAGCTCTTGCTCTTTATATACTCGAGAGGTTAACGACCGTTCTGGAAGCTTCATATTAAATTATCGTGTTAACCCATTTGCATTCGCAGTCTTGTCTGATATCAGAAATTATCAACTCTTCAAAATTATAAAAATCGTTTCTTTAATTCCATGATTTACCAACGTTCTTACAGATTATTGTATGAAAATTTTAATTAGGCGAATTTGACATAAGTAATTTAATTCGTCTTTATTCATCTAAGAATTGAGAACTTTCGTTGCATATATAGCGGGGTAAATTTAAATATTCAAAGAAAATTTAAACTAAGGATTAGAAATGAGACTCATAGATTATACCGTAACAGATTCGCCAATTAGAATCTTTATGAATAAATGACAACGCATGATTTTCAATTACGTACAAGAATTTTATTGAATAATTTAATTCATCTTTATTCGTTTAAAACTTTGGCATTTAACATTGAATGAAGGATGCAAATATGTATAAAACAATAGTTTATGTAAATCACTAAAATTCACATCTGCGAATCACCAATCGAAATCATATTTTTATTAAAACAATTTTGTGCCAATATTTATTTTCTTTAGCATATAATGAAGTAAACTTAAATATTCAAAGAACTGAAAATGAAGCTTATAAATTATCGTAATACATTATGAAGTCCTTGAAGCGCCAATTAGCGAATCTAGATGTAATCATACCTGTTATGGCTATCGTTCAAGATAAAATGCTATTTTTAAGCTCACGCTTCAAAATACGTGTATCACAAGAAATTAATGATTCTCTTCTATTCAACGCTGTTTCTCATCGGCAGGCTTTCGCCCAAGGAAAATCTGCAAATGTAATATTCGAAGAATAAAGCAGAGAGAAAGATTCGCGAATCATAATCATGGATTATAGAGTTCTTGAACCTCCAATTACTGAAACTAAGCGTAACCGAATCCGCTATGGCTCATTACAGATAAACATTTCTCTGAATTATTTATACTTCAACATATCATGAGAAATTAACAGTTTTGCTCGATACTTCGTTTCGACTACTTGCTTCTCGTTTATTTCGATGAGGTCTCATCGAAATAAACGATCCAATGTGTTATCGAACGCGACATTTGCGAGATTTGCATCCGTTCTGCGAAACGTCAGCCTGGCCGAACATGTTTCATTACGCAAATTATTTACCATTTATTAATAGCCGCGATTTGGCAACCACTGTTGTTTATCAAGCTCGACCATATATGTCGTGTGTATGTGTGTAACATATGTACACTAGACATATATGTATATGTACGTACTAGAGAATTAACGTACATATAACGCCGTTCAGGGACGCTAATCGCCGACGTAATGTGAGTCGAGAATCCCTGATGTGATATTATTCGCGTCGCGAAATATCGTGTTACCGTAATATTAAATTTCGCGTAAAAGCTCTCGCGAGAACTATGACATAATATTTCAAAAATTTTTGTAACGAGACAATTCGAAATTATATAAGAGTTAAAAAACTATATACGATTGTATATAACAATTTTTTATTATTTATTTTAGAAAGTTATAAGAAGTAAGAAGAGAGTAGGAATTAGATAAAAACAGAATTGAAACCATTAAAGCGATGTAATCAATTTCCTCTTTGCAAATTAAATCGGTATAAATTGTATTGTATTGTTTGAAAATAAAATTAAGGAATTCTAGAAATATTGAAATAAATAAAAATTATTATTTTTAAGAAAAATTGTACATAAATTTTTGTGCGTATACGCGTACGCAAGTAGCAAACGTCAATTTGCTCCACAAATCCGACCGCAAATTGTAAATAATGGTATTGTAAACGGACATCGAAAACGAACGTTTCTCGCGTATATTTGAAGTGCGCTCGAAATTTGCACATAATACGCAAAAGTGAGTTTGAGAATTTCAAAACATCGTTGATGCACGACAGATGCATAATGACCGTCGAGTTTTTGAGCGGAAGATATACTCTACGTATATTAATGATTACCCGCTTTGTTACACAAACGATTGTTTGATGACACACAATTTATGTAAACCACTTCAATTATGTCTGTCACTCAAAAGAGATCTTTCAATAGAAGATTAATACTAGCAATTTCGCAAAAAAATGAAAATATCTTGTTTTCAAGTAACGTTATTTTTTTTATCTTTTCTCAAATTTAATTATAACGACCTTTGATTTGAAGTTTTTGAAAAATGATAATCATCATTAAATTAATATTAACATGAAAAATATATAAATGACTTAACACTTGAGAAAAATTATAATATAAATATAATTATAATATAAATATAATTATAAATGTAAATTCAACAAAAAGACGACCAGATATTCATTTAATGACAGTATATAAATTGTATCATTATCGAAGGTGATAATATTATAGTTAATGTTACGATACCATAATGAAAAGTGATCGATCTAATTACAACTACTCGCACGTCATCGTGAAATCATTGAAGAATAATGAGCATCAATTTCGTCGGATGTTACTTTGGCAAGAATATTTTCTCCGCTGTCATAATCATCCCGGTTAATCGCGCAACTTCGAGCCCGTGCTCGGCGAATGTGTCTACTCGAAGGAGTCGTTAACCTAATTGATCGATCCTGCGGAGCCCACCGTTCGTACTTTCACCGAAAAACGCGAGAGCACTTTTACTCTTTCGCAGCCTCTTGAAATCACCGGACGAAAATTAAGCCCGCGACCTCGATACTCCTCCTGTCGCATAAGCGTTAATTTAAATTTGCATGTGAATTCCATCCTGTTTACAACAAGTATCTGGCAAGCTCAACGGCGGCGACCGATCGTCACGAGTGACACAGATATTTTCTCAACCTCTAAAAGGCACCTACGGCCAAGCAAATACGTCGCATATATCGCGAACCGGTATCGCTCGATCCCTCTTTCTTATAGTAAGCAATTCCATCCCGAGCGCGAAAACAAATCATTACGCAACGCCAAGTAAAGTTATTACCGCACGAGTACTAAATCGTGGAAACAGCATAGTCAGCGAAATGCGGTCTTCTAACTCAATAAGGAATCGATTAAGAACTGATTCCAAGCTCGGAAGACTCGAGCTCTTTAGCAATGATTTGTTTTCAAACGCGAACTCATGTAACTCGCGTTTGAAAACAAATCATTGCGTAACAAAAACTGAAGTTATTTTCACATTGACATCAAATCGACATAATGGCTTCCAAGCCAGTTCAAACCGATTCCGAGTTCGAGAGTTTAGAACCGGTCTCTCCGTAGCAATTCCGAGCTCGCGATCGAAAACATATCGTTACGCAATTACAAGCAAAGTTATTATTCTCGCAACATTGTTTACCTCGAATCGCAAAAAACTATTTGATTTTTTTTAACATTTAGAAATTAATTTCTATATCATGCATGCGTTTAATATTAATAATGAAAAGATTTAAATTAATAATATACAAGCAGTGCATTAAAAACGATAATAGTAGTTAGTCGATCGTTTTAAATGTCACATCGTGTTACGACTATTCACGCTAAAAGTGTTGACTTATCGCCCGCACTGTTAGAAATAACCGTTTGCGCAAGAACATTAGAAGTACATTAGGAAACTATAGTTTATATATGCATGGAAAGCGTACGAAGTACGCGTGGCCTGTTCCCCTCAAACTTCCATAACGACTTTACTGTGCATAAAAGTGAATAACCACATCTAGCGATGCTCGAGTATCATGCTATTAGGATACTTGTATGGTTGAACTGTTTATACAAGAGACGAGGAGTAATGATAGAACGTGCAGCCTTAATTCATTTAAAAATCTGTCGACGAGATTAATTGAAAAAAAATCTGTGAACGTTGCGTTATAAATCATAATTAAAATTGTTATAGTCAACAACGTATCATTTATTTGTTATATATGACATAACTAAAAAATTGCCATTTTTTACAGAAAAAGAATAAAGACATAAAGAAAAAAAGAACATTCTTTTATTCCTCTATAATCAGGTATTATACCAAAATTGCATTAACATTAATATTCCGAAATTTTAATGATTCAAAACATTTAAATTCCATATTATCAATTAACCTCGATCTCGCGAATATACACAGAATATTACACCATTACGGTCAGAAAAGCATGAAAATACTCGATTGGACAGTGAACGATCGACGACCTCATTGGCCAACGACACTTTGCACCTGCAAATGCAACAGTCACGTGCACACAGCACGGCAGACACCAATAGAATGTTCATCTCGGACATTAACTGATCGCTAATGATACTCGATTTAATCACGAGCACATGTACGTGTATGCGTACAAATATATATTATTTATAGCCAATATCTATCCGACGTGTAGTGTATCTGTCGACAGTCTAAATTATATCCAATATGCCATGTAAGCATCTAAATAGACAATAATTTGTGAAGATTGCTTTTATTTAATAGCGACTTTATTTATATTCAATGCTGGTTTTTAATTCAATAAATTGGATTATTGTTCGGTTAATTAAATATCTTGTTTAATTAACAATTTATATTTTCATCGTACTGAAAAAATGTAATAAATTTGAATAAATATTTGTTTGACTAGTACTAATTTAACATTTATTTGTGATAAATAAACATTTACAAAGTCAACATTTAAAAATAAATTAAAATTAATGATTCTTGTAGCAAATAAAAATATGTTTATATTTAGTAAATATTCAGTCGATATTATTCAAATATTTATTAAAATTTAATATATTATGCTCTCATTGTCAATATATTTCTTCTAATCTGTTAATTCGCGAATACGAATTGTATGTATATGTCATGGAGAGAAAATTACATTTTACTTACATTTTACTTACGGATTACCTCCTGCCATTCTCAAGTAACAAGGGTATATGGATCATTATTTCCCTTTTCCACAAAGATCCAAAGCAATACGCGACTACGAAATGCAATCTAATAAAGTCGCTTTATCGCCGTGCCACGCACGGTGCTTGTTGTACAATACAAAAGTCAGTGTGCAACTATGCCGGAATACGGGCTACAATTTGAATGCTGCATGGCGTCATTTGCATGTCAAAGGAGAGTCGATGCTACCCGGTAGCGGACCCGCGGTACGATCGCACGAAGGTCGTAACCAGAACACGCGGAATTACGCACACGTGATTCTTGTATTCGACTCGTGAACGTGAACGAAACCACCCGCTGATCCGCGTCCAAATATAAACCCACGTGCCAACATATGAAAATTGGGCCTTGTACACCGGAACGGATGAATAAACGCATGCAATTTTCGACGGCGAGAAGTTCGACGACCGCTGAAATTGGATAATGAGCAATGCCGCGGTAAAATTGAAGAGAATCATTCTTCGAGTTAAATTACGCAACACCGTAATGACGGATTACATGGAGGAGTTGTGATGATTCTATTAGAAGAATATATGAGAGAACAAGGATTTTAATTGACGCGATTAATTTAGATTTTGATATAGTGGTTTGTTTTTCTTCTAATTCCTAGAAATTCTCTATTAGTTATCTACCTATCAATACCCATTGACTATTATACGCTTTTAAATTGTATTTTAATGCAATCTTAATCATGCATTATTAGATGCATAAAAAATAAAAAAGAAATACATTGAATTATAGAATGTAATATACAATGAGTGCAAAAAGTATTCATGCAAGACGATATTTAAAAAAAACTTTAACTTTAGAAAATAAAGATTAATTAGCAATTTATTAATAAAGATTAAAATAAATTATATATTTCTCAAAATTATTTTACTTAAAATAATGTGGAATAATTAAAATATATTATCTTAATAATAAGCAAAAATAAAAAATTGTTATTTAGATGCACAAAAAGTATTCGTGCAGTCAAGAAACTTTATTTCTAAGATTATAAATACTATTTATTATTTTCGCGGAGTCTTTTGTTTATATTAGAAACGTACTTATTGTTATTTAATAAATGTTTATTTTTTATGAACAAAGCTTTTCTTATAAAAATCTTCTCTGTATACATTCATCGTATACATGTAAAACACACACGTATTATGTAAAAAGAAATGTCTAAATAAAAAGACTGAATTGTTTTATGTTACATATGTTATATGTTTTATGTAACAATGATCCAAATTCTAATAAATCGATATGGTGTCACATATAATTAGGATAGCTATTACGTGATATTCTTCTCAGACGATGTATACAATTCCTCGGAACAGGTGATCCTATCACCGATACGAGATGACTGACATTCCTCGGATATGCGAACGTGACTTTGTGGAACATTCTTTCGCGAATGTCGTTTTATGTAAAAATTCAATATAAATGAAGGTTTTGGAAGATCCGAAGAATCCTCTCAAAGAAAAATGAATTCAAAGAGAGAAAAATAACAATAAATTTCAGACTTGATATTTTACTATTCTCGACGTGGATTGATTATTTTTGCATTGGTATGTCTACGCAACTTTCTTTCTTTCCACTTGCCCTTCAAATTTTTAAATAAACGGGGATTGTTTTTGACAAGTAAAATTTATATATGTAAACAATAATCTTCAAGAATATGCGATATAATATAAAGTTTTTCAATTTCCATGCATCGCAAAATTTTCATGATATTGATTCGTAATGTATATTGAAAGAATTTGATTCCAAATGCCTTTATAAAAATCTTTGATAAAAAAAAACAATGAAGCATCATTCTAAACAACCTTAAATTATCTAATGAGATATAAATTATCTACAGTAAGTTCTTTATAAAATATATCAACGTAATGTAAAAATAAAAGATCAGGGAGAGCTAAGCTTCAGATACCTAGTATCGTATTATGATTAATTTGAGGCGATTAATAGTATGAATAAAAATAAACAAATGATATAGACGGCAGCTAAATCAAAGTCATGAAAATTTTTTGCATTCTCATTGCCTGCATTTTGTTGACTCACCAGTTTATGATGATAGTCAATTTATGATACTAGTATGATAAACACAATTTTTTGTATGAAATTAATGTTGTAATTTTTAAGCAAAATGTTCCTCTTCGTCTATATTTAAACTGTATATACTTAACGTACAATCACCTATCGAATAATTTATTCATATATATTCTACAATTATTGCATGTATATTGAGATTTATACCGAATTTCACCGTTTTTTTAAATATAATAGTAAATAATAATATTTTTTTTATTTATAAGTGTTATATGCATTTTTCATGTAAACTCACGTATTATTGCGATGCTATTTTCATCATGAACTCACCTTTTCATCGAGATTGTTTAGATCCGGCAACTGAAAAAGAAAACACAAATTTTATTAGTAAAATAAGAAAATTATAACATATATAAAACTTATCATTTTACATATTTGACCAATGTATTTGTAATTCAAATCAATAAAATTAAATGCCGTAAGATTAATTCACATTCAACAAATCGTTAATCACGAGAAAAAAGAATTATCTGACTAGTCTACCAGACACGTGCTATTTTAAATTAAAAATTATGAATATTGTTAAAATTAATGAGATTAAGGTATTAAATCTTAATTAATGTAAAACCAAAAATTGTCATTTTTAATTAAATTTTAATCAATGTAAAACCAGATCAGATATTTAAGCTCACAGCCAAATGCAACACTGTCGATCAATGTAGCATGCATTCACAATCAGCATAAATTAAAAATTCAGACAAAGTTGATATAAATAACAAGACAACAAGAGAAACCTCGCACGAGTGAGCTATCGAGAAAAGAGGTGGCATGTGCGCCACCTACCCAAATCATTTCGAAATGGTATCTCCGGCTTTACCGACGACACAACCAGTTTACATCGATCCATACAGTGTGCGAGAGAAATGCTTTGCCGCCGGCGAGGCGCCTGACAACGTCGGCAGATGCCGCCTAGCGTCGTAAAATTACGAGATCCCTCGCAAATTGAAGGAAATTGATACCAATTTGTATCAATCAGCCGTCGCGGCTGGTTACATTCTCGCGAGCTCTGCACACAACGTGTTGAGATTAATTTAATACTCGATGCGTCGGACTGCTTGATTAACTTTCATGGTCGTCGTACGTGCTCCGAAAGAGAAAAAGATGCACATACCGGAGTCCTATATATAACATTTTTCGCGGAAATCGATTTATCTGGCACAATACAAATGTAATGTACATTTCGTGACACGAGAAAAATTAATAGCACTGATTTTATCATTTATTGTTAATCGAAAGCTTTCAACAGGATTTTAAAAGAAATCAAACATCGAAACAAATATATTTATATTAAAATAATCAAATTGCTAATCCAATATAACATAATTAAGTCAATATTAAAATACCTACATTGAGAGAAAAGCTTTTAGGATTTGTAACTGTAATTACATGTTACATATTATGGTTATTACACTGCTATAATATATGTTAATAATTATATACATAGTTCTGTCAACAATTACCTATTTATATATAAAAATGGTACTAAAAATGATGATAAATTGTAATTAAATTACCATAATTGCAATTATTTTTATAAATTAATATTGTTTTAAGATCTTAGTTATAATTCTTATTATAAAATAATCGTAACAACTGCAATAATATTATTATAATTTGTAGTTATTTTTGATACCAATTATATGTAAATAAAATAATATATAATATATATATATATATATATATATTTGTTAATAGAACTATACATATAATTATTATTACTTACATTATAATAGTAACAATTATAATTACAATTACAAATACTAAAAACTTTTTTTTCGGTATAACATAACATAAAAACTAAAAAATTATATTATTAAAAATTTTTCCAATTTTTTTTTTTATACCGAAAGAGAAAGATAAACTATTGCTAGCTTTTTATTATATAAAATAATCGTGAATACGGAATCTATATTGAAGTGCAGATGCCGTAGGATAAATTGATCCGTCCGATGGATCGGATTATCGGGAGAACTCGGCTATCGATTAAAGTTTTCCACGGTCCTTTTATGTCGTTTCCTCCCGTTCATCCGGACAATATCGAAACCGCTGACCGTCCTCGGTCAGCGGAATCCGTCGCCGCTCCAGTAAATGCGTAATCGCGCATAAATCAGAGCGCGGGGAAGGAGCGAGCGCTGCGCGATGCATATTTATGCGCCCACAGCACCGAGAAATTAAATTCACACATTTCATCGGTCCTATAAAGCATGCGCATATTTCGCACGATGGAACGCTGAGAATGCAAGTCGCACGAGGCGGAAACGAAAGGGACACAGGTACAGAAGAGATTCGTACTTTCCGTGATCTCCTCCATTGTCCGCGAGCATACTAATTGGATTGCCTTCATTAAGACATCCACGAGCGTGGGCGTTTCCGCGACGGATTCATTAACGATTCAACGCGACGGCGACACAAAATTTTTGTACGATCTATATATCTTCTCATTACGACGTGGCATCACGACAGTCCTATTTTGAATTATAACAGACGAAATACGAATGCCTTGGTATATACTTATTCATAAGATTCAAATTATACGAGATACGACATATTGAATAATTTGACCAGAATGAATGAAGTAATATTTCAAATAACATCAAACACTATGTTGATTTCTTTATCAATCCTAATAATATCTAATAATTATTGCACGAAACATAGTCGAATTTCTTAATCTTACCAAATTAATATAGAAAGTTAGATTTTATATAATCAATTTCACATATTTTTCTTATAAAATTTTAATAATTTATATTACATAATTAAATATAATTATATAAATTATATAATCATAAGAAACTATATGAACTTTTAAACTTATAATTATATAAACTTTAAATGTATTTATAATTTTAAAAAACTTATAAATTTATAAATTTTAAAATTTGATAATGTTTAGTAAATACTTTTTGCACAAACAAATATAAATGTAACAAATATAAATGTGACACAAAATGTGTTACTAACAATAAGATATGTTACTAAAATCTTTGCTGAGATTTCTCTTTACACGCTTCCAATTGACTTGAAAATGAGCGTTATTATCGATCTACTTCAATCCATTCGACATTTGTATCCATAAGTCTTCGTCTTTGATTCAACTACCATTGCATATACGCAAGATTGAAGATTGGGAAATAGTTTAATGAGCTGTAAGTAGATAATTGCGTGTGCACGTCTCGCAGTGTGTTCGCGCGTAGTAAATAGGTTGACGGCTACGAAGATCTATTAATGCGTACGGTTTTATTCTGGAAAATAAGTGAAAAGAGGATGCGTCTTAAAATAAAATGGATAAATCAGGCCGATGAAGAAAAACTTGAATAAAAAATTATACGGATCAATCTTTTTTAATCGTTTAGTTTCTAATAAAAATCACTGTATGCATCAATTATAGCGAAATTAAAGAATTATGTTTTAATGTAACGAGAATCTTATTTTTTCAATAAAATTATCCTTTCTAATATAATATCCCGAATCAAAGAAAGTATTTTAGAATAATTTTGAAAGATTAATAAGATGCAACGAATACATTATATATATATATATATACATATTGATTTACATAAAAAGAACGATTTTATCGAAATCTCTAAAAAAACTAGATATAGATTTGAAAATAATTATATAAGACGTCCAAGCTGATTGCTAGAATATCAAAACTTTTTACGGTATTGCTCATTATTATTGATTGAGCGTATTACACAATTATTAGGTGTACAAAAAAGTTCTGAGCTTTTTTTTGTAAAATTCAATCTTTATTCGTATGTAATCGTACGGAAATGGCTTGCTGCGTAACGCCAAGCTTCTGCAAGCTCCTTTTCAGTTTGCGTAGAGTTTATATCCAGCAGTGCTTGCAA
>Ga0157363_1004388_pt1 | contig 12996 bp, 9 predicted proteins | sample AttsexASBM1_FD_111477 | JGI IMG/M metagenome (GOLD analysis project Ga0157363, IMG submission 111477) | Fungus gardens microbial communities from leaf cutter ant in Ribeirão Preto, State of São Paulo, Brazil - Atta sexdens ASBM1 | ecosystem: Host-associated > Fungi > Mycelium > Unclassified ...
AAGCCGAGAGATGTTGAACGGCGTTTGTTTGCTTGTGAACAACTGCTTGAAAGGCAAAGACGGAAGGGTTTCTGCATCGTATTGTGACTGGGGACGAAAAATGAGTTCATTACGATAATCCCAAGCGCAGAAAGTCATGTTCCCGACCATGCTTCCACGTCGACGGCCAAACCGAATATTTACGGCTCCAAGGTCATGCTTTGTATTTGGTGGGACCAGCTCGGCGTAGTGTATTATGAACTGTTAAAACCGACTGAAACAATCACAGGCGATCGAACGCAATTGATACGTTTGAGCCGAGCATTGAAAGACAAACGGCCGCAATACAACGAGAGGCGCGATAAAATGGTTTTGCAGCATGCTCGACCCCATGTTGCGAAAGTGGTCAAAACATATTTGGAAACGTTGAAATGGGAAGTCCTACCCCACCCGTCGTATTCTCCAGATGTTGCTCCCTCTGACTATTACTTGTTTCGATCAATGGCACACGGCCTGGCTGACCAGCACTTCCGGTCTTATGAAGAAGTAAAAAATTGGATCGATTCGTGCGCTACCCGAAAGATGGGAGAAAGTAGTGGCCAGCGATGGATAATACTTTGAATCATAAATGTATAACCAGTTTTTTACAATAAGCCCCGAATTTCGGAAAAGAACGGCGGAAGCAAAGTTGTACACCTAATATGTACTATACATATATATATATATATATATATATATATATATATAAATATATATATAAAACCGATTTAAATCACGAACGAAAGAAAATCGCGAATAAAAGAATGAAAGAATTAGTAAACACGAAATAATATTTATTTTTGAGTAATAAATGTATTCGTATGTTTGATGGATTGAAAATACACTATAGACAATATTATTAAAGCATCACCTGTTCCATCCTGTAAAAATAGGCAAATTTCAAAATAAAAGAACTTCTTGAAAAATCGTATCAAGATGTTTAAAAAAATATTTTACAGATTGAAATCTCTACTTTTCAGATCGATTTTACAAAACGGTCTTACAGATATGGAGTTACACATACATAAATGAAGATGCACCAAATATCAAAATTTTTTATGAAAATTGCGAATTAATTCCTTAAAATATCTGTAAGATAAGATAGATTTGTATAAACAAAGATACAAGCTTGCTTCAAGATATAGCGAGTCGAATATTTTGAAGTAAGCTGAAAATTACAAAAGTGATCAAATTCACTAGGTATTAATGATTATTTATACAAGGCTCCGCACGCATTTCAAATGCCGATCGGCGTATAAATTGCACACAGCTTGGAGAGGTAAGGAACGGAAAATCAAAACGGAAAAGCTGAAAATCAGCCGAAAGTTACATCGCATGCCGAGCCTTGTATAAATAATTCATCAGTACCAGTATCCGTCATACCTAATGAATTTGATCACTTTTGTACTAGTATTGTAATTTTCAGCTTATGTCAAGATTATCAAAGACTCGACTCGCTACATTTTGAAGCGAGATGCAAATTTCAAAAGCGAATTTTTTAGAAATATTACTTAATTGATCTACATCTAGCAAATTTCGTCTCTACTCTCAAAAACAATTTCATTTGTTCGTGCAAAAAGAAATCATTTTTATTATGTGTTTTATATGCAGAATTAAATATATCATTACTAGATGATACGTAAGGATAGTACGAAATGAGAATATACGTAAATATATAGGCGTTTTTATATTATATTTGCCATGCGACTTTTACACACACGAATAACTTACAATTTGCAAGGTAAATAATTTTATGGTGTATAATTTCAAATTAAAAAAAATATTATAATATTAAAAGAATAAGTAGGAATGTTTTTATTTTCTTAATTCAAAATTTCGACTCGCTACATCTTGAAGCGAGATGCAAATTTCAAAAGTGAGCGAATTTTTTAGAAATAATTTTTAATAGATCTAGCAAATTTGCTCACTTTTGTCATTTTTACTTCGAACTCTATCATGTATTTTGAAATGTTGTTAAAATTAGTTAGATTTCATTTTTATCTATATAAAATTATTGCGTCGCTTGTTCCATTCTTGTAGAAATAAGCAAATTCAAGAAAGATCTTCGTGAAAAATCATCATATCCAGATGTTTAAAAAAGCATTTTACAGATTGAAATCTGCTTTTGATACTTCATAAAAAGATCTTACAGATATTTTAAGGAATTAATTCGCAATTTTCATAAAAAATGTTGATATTTGGTGCATCTTCATTTATGTATGTGTACTCCATATCTGTAAGACCGTTTTGTAAAATATCGATCTGAAAAGTAGAGATCTCAATCTGTAAAATATTTTTTTAAACATCTTGGTACGATGATTTTTCAAGAAGTTCTTTTATTTTGAAATTTGCTTATTTTTACAGGATGGTACAGGTGATGCTTTAATAATATTGTCTATAGTATATTTTCAATCCATCAAAACATATGAGTACATTTATTATTTAAAAATAAATATTATTTCGTGTTTACTAATTCTTTTGTTCTTTTGTTCGCGATTTAAATCGGATTAGGGGTGCAATTTTATTAATATAACAAACGCTATAATATGTGAAACTGTTTCCAGCCTACAGGTTTGACAGTTCTTTTGCTTGCCGTTCTACTTACATTATTTTGACATATTTACATATGAACATATATTATTATATGTTAGGTGGGAAAAAGTTTATGGCGTTTTTTTAATGCCATCTAATGGGAATAACGCCACGAACTTTTTCCCACACCTAATATATGGCTGGTTGGAGCGATTGTTTATCGAACTGAAACAGGATTATGAAAACAGTTTGCATTTCTGTCTAAATAATTATTTGAAATCCGTACTGTTGATTGTAATTTACATATTAAAAGGGTCTGAATTTAAAAATGCCTTATTAAACAAGTATAACAAGTACAATCAAGAAAATCAAGATAACAGATACGCATTTATTATGTAAGTTTTTCATAAGAGACTATCGTTTTTGTGGCTTGGGATAAGAATGATATGCATGTTGCATAAAATATTTAAAAGATGGTTTTTGTGTTATATTGTGTTATATTTTGTGCAATATATATATTACTCGGGAAAGCTTTTTTGTATATTTTTTTTAGAAATGGCGTGAATATTTTGTTATGATTGTGTACACGTAATATATATATTTTTCTTTAATTCAAAGTTTTTGTAAATAAAAGTGGAGCGGTTTTCATATGGACTAACTTGTCAAAAACTTGTAATTCAGTTACTATGTGTCAGGAAATGCCCTTCTTTATGTTATGAATTACTGATAAAATATTACTTTGCGCGAGAACTTCAAGAAACAATGAAAATATAGCATTTTTTTATATTTACATCATTAAAATGGAAGAATATCTGGAAAGAAAAAAGGTACTTGTTTATATATATATATATGAAGGATAGATATATATAATATTGATAAATGATGTAATTATATATATCATTGTGCAAAAAGACACTATTTCATGGCTCATTAATTAAAGAAAGATATGTTTTAAAAGATAAACATAATCATTCGAGCGAGCCTTATGTTAATATTTTCAATCTTAAATGTGAAATGGTTCAAATGTGCAGAGAGACTACTGCCACTAATAAGGAAATATTTGATTCTGTTTCTCGAAAGAATCCTGCAGTTGCAGCAAACATTTCCTTTCCATGGTATTAAGTATTTATTATTAAGAGAAAGACTCAAAATACGTTCTTCGTGTGTATCTTCAAATGACAATTTGCTTCAAAATTATGGACTTATATAGTTCATTCATAAAGGCCGTGTTATATCTGAAGATAATAAATGTTCGTACATTTTTATTAGCGATAAACTTTTGAACATTTTAGAAAAGAGTTCTGAAATTTTTATAGATAGTACATTTTCTATGAGTATTATGTACACATATGTGTGTGTGTGTGTGTGTGTGTGTGTGTGTGTGTGTGTGTGTGTGTGTGTGTGTGTGTGTGTGTGTGTGTGTGTGTGTATATCGGTAAAAAATTTTTCATGCAGGGATATATATAAATATGTAACATACGTACACACATGCAGAAATATTCATAAACATATATAATTGTACAAGGTGTTTTATTCTAATTGATCACCTTAAATATCTCTTAAAAACAGTGTATTTTACAAAAAAATGTTTCAGACAAAAGTTATATGATTTTAAGGAGGACATATGATGATATTATTAATTTGACTGAGATAATATTGTCAAGGTCAGGGAAAAATCACTTAAATTTTATAAGTGGAATCTCTTATTTCTCATTACATCCTTATAGTTTATCTCGAGACTGTTCCAAAATACTATAATAAAATATTTTTTCATTAAGTACTTTTAGAGACTTTAGATTTTAAAGTTACAGTACCGTCGGCATTTAGCATTATCCTAGGTGTCCAATCGACGGTTAAAATCTCTTGAATAGGTTCAGGCTTATGACCTGAATAATATTTGTCAAGATCAAGGCCAAGGAAGGTTGTACTTCTTTTCCTCGCATTAAAAATTCATTTTTATGTAAAAATGAAAATAAGAGGAACAACATTCAAAATGTTTTAGCCGTCAGTAGGACATTTAGGATAATGCTAAATGTCAGCGATACTATAAGTAATTATACCGATCGGCATTTAGACTCCGCGTAAGTTGGTGAAGAAAGGGGCAGGAATCAAGGTGAAAATCTGCCGAAATGTGCAACTAAATCCCAGCTCTGTAATAAAGCATTTCTAGCCAAACTTTATATAACATTTTTTCTTATTTCTATATTGCTGTAGAATATGCTCCTGCAGTTTGTCCATTAAATCCTGAAAATGTTTTCTTTATACCCACTGATTCATTTCGTCATTCTATGATGCGTACAAATATTAAGATACAGTTTTCAAACAATAAATAATAATACATAATATTTTATATTTCATATAAGAATATGCTAATTTAAATTTGATTACCTCGGAAATGACGCATCATACGGCAAAATAGTATTTTCTTCTCGATTGTATCATCAATTACAAAACACTATTTTTCCTTTAAATGTAATCTTACAATTCATGCCTATCTTTTAGGGTATTGTTGTCTTATTTATCTTATGTGAAGCAAAAACACAATTAGTTTACAAATCTATATGGAAAGAAGTTGTCAAATTGGCTCCTAAACTTCAACGTAATTTGTGCTTCATAATGTGTGATTATGAGAAAGCGTCGATGAATACTGTTCAGGAACAGTTTCCCCATGCATTGATACAAGGCTGCTGGTTTCATTACTGCCAGGTACTTCTAAATATTTCAATTACTTAGATAAATTTTTACAACTTTCATTATTCATAAAAATTATTTTTTAACGATTATAATTTATAACAGTTTCTCATTAATCTGTTAACATATTTTTTGTTTGTATATTGTAGACTGTTTTATTGAAAAAAATGGAAACAATTAGGACTTCTTAACGTCGTATAAAATAGCATTTATGGCAATGACATTGGCACCATCAGAAATGTTTTTCTGAAGGTTTAAATCTTATACAGATGGTTGCGGATGAAGAGTATAAAAATTATCCTCCATATTATTGTTTATAAAATACAATACAGATCTTATACAGATGGTTGCGAATGAAGAGTATAAAAATTATTCTCCATATTATTGTTTATAAAATACATGAAAAGTACATGGTTCCCAATATCGGGAAAAATATATATGAATGTCCAATAAGGACTAACAACCTTGTGGAATTCATTCATTTCATAATAATATGTTTAAAAAAATTCGTACAGCTTATCCGAATCTTTGGATGTTTCTAAGTATAAATATATAATTACATTTAAAATTATATAAATATAATTTAACATTTATTTATAAAATTATATAAGTATAATTAAACATTTAATTATTTAATATTTAATATTTAGTCTTCTCTAAATTTACAGTCGCTCTATAACAAAAAAATAAAGATTGTTTACTTGATAATTTTATATATAACGTACGGAATGATATATATAACGTATGGTCCCAACGCGTGACATCCATTGATTCCTGAGATTCCTGAGATTCATTTTGAGATGAAAATTTTAATACGAAGATCCAAAATGAAGTTATAGTAGTTTTTAAATAAAGGATTTATCCTTTATTTAATGCTAACTAATTGAACTATTCGTTTGTATGCTGGATCACTTCACAATAGTGAAGATATTTTCAAACATCAATTCTATTTTCTTCTGTTTTTATAACCTTTTATTATTGTGCTGTAATTTTACTACTGTGCACCTTTTGAACAATTTAATTGACAGTTTAACTTTAAATCTTTCTCATTTAAAAATTATTATAACGTTGACAGTTAGGATTTTCGTCTTAAAATGATCTCGGGAATCTGCTATTAACATCGAATCTCTATACAAAGTCTGCAAATTTCTGTGTATGTATTTAACTTCACTGGCCAAATTTGACCTACTATACCATGTTACTATATCCCAAACTTTAATAAAAGTTTTAATTATAATGAAATTATAAAAATTTTAGTGCTTTTTTGATCTAGTGTAGTAATTAAACATTTTGCTGAAAAATAATTTATTACAAAGATAATAAAAAATAAATGTGTAGGAGATGGCAACTATCGCCTGTACCACGCGAAAAATAATTGCGTATTATATGTAATAGAGTACATTTGTACTCTGCCAGTAAAAATATAGGATTAAATTAGACATTATGACCCGTATTCAGTATTCGTGCTTACAACGATGTTAGCGTTAGATGTGCACGCTAACATATAGAATTTCATTATAGAATTTCAGAGATTTTTATTGATAAAAGCACGTTCTGGGAATACGGGTCTGCTTCTTTAGATTAATACAATATCAATTTATATATAACATTAAATGCATACAATATAATATGTATTATCAAAAATTATTTTTGCAGATAACATTTCCAAAATGATTCTAAATCAAGAAATTAATTATGATCGCTTAGTAAATGGTTTACAACTAACAAAAGATCGCAGTCAATCTAACATGTTTAAAAATGAAAAGATTTACAAAACACATTATTTATCCACTGACATTTATTTACTGCAGGTCTTGCAATCATTTGAAAAGGAAAATTTATATAAACATAAAATAGCATTGTTTTTAGGTAAATGTTTACATATAACATTTTATTTCATTCTAAGTTTAAGTGTTTATAATATTGCAATCTCAATACAATTTTTATTACTATTGTTTTCAATTTTGTTTATGAAATATTAAAATTTATGAAATATAAAAATTATGTATTATACATTATGTTAAACTGTGTAATCGGTGATTGTATAAAGTAGAAATTGTAAAATTCACATTGTAAAATATTAAGCACCAAGATTAACTTTTGACTAAATAAAGTTTTCTTTGCTTATTTAGGTTAAATTCTATTATTAAATAATATTTTAATTATTTTATTATTAACATGTCGATCAATTTTCATTATTTTTATTATTACTCATATAGGTATGCCAAAATTTGAGTACTCAAAATACTATAACAAAATACTATAACAAAATAACAAGAAAGGTTTCGAAATATTGAATAAAAAAGTTATTGTAAATTTTCATTTTAAGCAATAATTTTTTAGATGTAACCATAAATTTAAATATGGCCATACTACGTTTCAGGCACTTTGATATGCTGAAATAGCTATTCACTAGCGTTTACTAAAGGTGCATTCGTTTTGCGCTCATAGCGTTGTATCATTTGTTTCATATTTAATAGACAATAACGATATGATGCTTACAACGTGTGAACGTGAAAAGATTCTGATATAATTGTGCGCGCGACTCATGAATAAGTGGCCGTTTAAGCATAGTCTGCAATTCGCTGTACTTAAACTCTTATTAGCTCTAAAATTAAATGCTTAAAATAGAAATTTACAAATTATCCTTTTATTTACTTTTCCAAGAACTTTTTTACTATCGTACTTTTGGGATACTCTGTATATATTTTAATATATGCTATATGCTTACATTTGATTATTATCATTCATAATGTTTATATCATTCGTCCTTATTTAATATTTGATAAATAAGAATGAAAAAATGCTTAAAATAAGATGAACATCAATCGAATGTAGTTTACATGATAATATTTTTCTAAATAACCCGCCAAGAAAGCTTCCGATTTCATGTCCACGTTGGTAGAGTGAATCGACGAAAACACGTGAAATTCCACCTCTGCTTCCACTTTTACCAGTGTCCTGCGCATCAAAATATTCCTTCTAACTATAGATTGGTACTATCGACACGCTCGCGTACACGAAAGAAAATTATTGCTTACATTTAAAGTGCAGCGTCACAGTCAGCGTACCGAATTCGAATGGAATTTTATTTCCAAGATGATTTCTTATATCTATTTCGATCGTTCTGAAATTCGTTCGTCGCAATGGAATATAATTTGGAAATGAGAAATACTTCACTAAATTTACACCAAATGCGTAATTATGACTGCGTATTTCGATTGGTACTATTCTGAGCAGAGGAGTACACATATCACTTGTTATATAAGGCGCATAAATGTCACAATATAACATTTTATAACTACAAACTATAGGATTTGCTATTCCAGTATCAACTATGTCGTTGTCCCATTTTCTTATTAAATCCATAAGAAATTTCTCTTTCAATGGAATTAGGTTTACGTATCGAGCTTAGAATAAAATTGGTGTTTACTGAAAATTGCTGCTGAGAAATCTAGCATTCGTAGAAGATTATCGGAAAAGTTTGGGTTGTCCGGAAAGTTCGTGCCTCCATGTCCACTACCCTTAGAGAAATCGACTTTAAATATAGGTATTATCATTCAGAATTATAAGCTTCCACGAGAACTGAATCTCTGATTAACATTCTTGTTATTATTAGCATAATTTCCCTCATTATTTCTCTACTACAAAAAATTTTCTAAATTCTATTCATTTGATTATTCCGAATCTTTCACTGACTTTATAAGTAATCTACATTCTTCCTCTCTTAGTAATGCTGATCTACTAGCAAGATATAGTAATCACCTTCACCCGCAATAAGCATTCACAATCTATTAGAATCCTACAATGGAATTGCTGGCATTCGTGGCAAACTTCTTTAGTTACAACATATCAGTCGATATGTTTGACGTTTTCTACTTGCAAGATACCCTGCTTTATCCAACCACATCTTTTTGACTTTCGCCTTTTAAAGTTATTAGAAAGGATTCAGAGAGCTTTGGCCAGAGAGAAATCTGTATGTTAAGGAATAACATCATATTCAGTCATTTAGATCTTTCGAATTTACATTCTTCGGTAAAAGTACAAAGTACAGCAATCAATCTCAATGATGAGCAACTAACCGTTATTAACATCTACCATCATCCGAACCAACATACATCTCAAGAATGGTTCAAACTTTCTTAAACTCTTAACAAGTACAAGAAGTACACGCTCATAGGATTTTAATGCGCATCATACCTCTTGGGGATGCTCCAAATCCGATCATCCCGGCAGGGTCGGACTTCTAAGTATGGTAGATGTAAATAGAACCTGCATTATTAATGATAGTAATCTTACGCTCTTCCCCGCCGAGGACAAACAAATCTGTAATTGACATCACCATTACTTCTGCTAATTTGGCGTCACTATGTAAAATCATTATTGAATCGGACTGCCTTTGGCAGTGATCATTTCTCTATTAACATAATCATTGGCAACTCCTCTTGTCCGACATGTCTTTCTATACAAATTAATCCTTGATACGAACAAAGCTAACAAATTGCACCATTATTTATTATCTACCTCCGAGGAATTTTTCAGCAAGGTCCCTATGGACTCTACTGAGCATATGAATATTTTGCAGAATCATTTACGAAGCCTTACGAGATTGCTCTTCCCAGAAAAGCAACGACTTCCCAGGTCATTCTCGGCTCCCAGTGACAAAATCCTCCTTGGTAGATGGAAGAATGCTCCAATGCCAGTTTAAGTCGCAAAAATGCCGCAAAAATCTATCAGCAGTGGCCATTTATTATCGAGAATTTTCTTTCATTCAAGAAAACGAGAGCGTCATGCATTAGGACTTTATATAAGATCAAGAAGAAGCAATGGAAGAAATTTGTGGAATCATTTGACTGTAAGATTTCTACCAGTAACATATGATTTAGTTAAAGCCTTCAAAAGATGTAATCTATCAGAACCTTCCAGTGTAATTTCAGATGACGACAGGCAGAATAATCTTCTAGAAAAAGCCAAGGGTAAAATCTATCCTCTTTTCTATCCTATATTGATAAAAGCTTGTCATCAATGATTGCAGAAGACATTCACCATCGGGGAACAGTTTTCAAAGATCTGGATTGTCTCTTTTCAACCAATGAGTTCAACATCGCTTTATCACAATCTAGAAAAAATTCTTCTCCGAGTCTAGATCAAATCAGTTATGCTATGCTTTTTGTTTTACTGACTAAATACAAAGAACTTTTTCTGAACTTATTCAACCGCTTTTTAGAGAAGGCGAATAATTCTGGTTTCCGCTCCGTCTCACTTCTATTATGTGCCTTTAAAATCTTTGAGAAGATTATCTATTTAAGGCTGCAATGGCTGATGAAATCGCAGGCGATCTTACCACAAGAATAAATGGGCTGTAGAGCTAACAGGTCGTGCACAGACAGCTTGGTTACTCTCACAAACAACATCCATATAAATTTTCTGGCTCATGAAGTCGCAGTAGCTTTCTTGGACATAACTGGCGCTTTTGACAATGTGCTCCCTGAAGCGGTTGAGTCTCCTTTGAGACTCAAAAAATTGGAGTTCCCACAAGACTTCGCAAATTCATAGAAAACATTATCATTCATAGAAATGTATACTTTGTTGAGAAGGGTCTCAGCGAGACTTATTCTGTATATAAGGGAACGCTTCAAGATTCGACGCTCAGCCCGCTATTTTTCATTAGTGTTCGCGAGATGAATCTTTAACTACATCCTGGAACTAACCTGCAATATCCGGACGTGATCTATTCTTCTTCGAGACAAGTCGGAGAAGCTGTTGCTAACCTCTAATCTTCACTTAACATGATTTATTTGTACCTTTCGAACAAAGGTCTGGAGTCACTAATCAAATCCAATTGGATCTTATTTTCCAACAGAAAGCGTTCCCTTAAAGAAGATTTTACCTTCAAAATCTTTATCAACAATCACTTAGTGAAGAGAATCCTTAACGTAAGGTGGGCGTTATTTTGGACTGCAGACTCAAGAAGATCATTTCAAGCAGATCATCAAAAAAAGAAAATCACTGTAACGTCCTATCTTTAGCAGCGGTTGGGTTCCCACCCTCAGCTCTTACTCACCATTTATAGAGCTATTTTTAGAAGATCCATCGAATGGCTGTCAGTTTTTTGTTCTTCAGAATAAGAAATCGCTTCTCTCCTATAGCTAGAAAGACTCCAATACAAAGCGATTAGAATCGCCCTAGATTACAATCTATACCCATCAACGTCTTTCTATTTGAAGCCAAGGAATTCTTGCTTCAGCTTCGCTTTATTATTATGTCCGAAAGATACGTGTTGAAATCTATGTTTAGGAATAATAATCCAATCATCCGCAGCTTCAGCTCCATGGAAAGGATAGCTTTGTCGCGAGGAGAGATCAAGTGCTATCTCAGTATCGCCATCCTTCAAATATTACATCCTTAATAAATATGCTTGTAATAACACCTTTCCACTCCACCTTTCACCTTGCATTTGAAATTTCCTATTCCGATTTTATTCTCCGACTAGATTATAAGCAAATTATTTCAGACAACAAAAAGAAAGCTGACTGTGCTGTTAAACAGGAATTCTTAGACAACTCCATTGATTTTCGTGACTCAGCTATTATTTTCTACACAGACGGTTCCAAAAAAATGGAAGAGCAGGGGTACATAGGGTCTGCAATTTACTCTCCGAAGTTCGGAGTCAGTTTCCGATATATATTGACTTCAGAAGCTACCATGGCTTTACAGCGGAGACCTGGGCGATCCTCCAATCACTTATTTTAATTCAGGACACTAGTTACTCCAAGACAGTGATTTTTTCTGACTCTAAGCGCGTCCTGGAATCTATTGGTTTGAATAGACTTATTAATTCTATTTATATCATACACTGGATCAAGCGTCTCCTCGCTATCTTTTATATTAGGGGATCCCAATTCATTATTTCAATGAAATAATGAATAAGGTAGGTCAAGAAGGCCGCCTTAAAAGGGAAAAGAGACAACTTTAAACTCCCTACTTCTGACCTGATCCTGAAAACCAATAAAATGTTGCTCGTTTCAATAAATATTTCGAAGACGCTTCAAAAACTACAGGACATTACACCTCGTTTTATGCTAACTCCTCTAATATGACATGATACCAAAAAAAGTCACTCAACTGTCAGGAGACTCTCTTAACTAACAGACTTCGCCAACTATTACAACTTAAATTTCAGCTTGCATAGAAAAAACATGGTGGATTCCCCTTGTATGTGCGGTAACCTCAATCCTAAACAGGATGCCAACCATGTAATTTTTTATTACGGTATCCTTATCTCGCGGTAGGTTCGCCTCCCTTAGTAAATTTATTAAGAAAACTTTTTCTCGCTACCCTAATAACATTTTCCCTATGTTTATAGACCCTCAGGTTAAAATTTGCAGACTTTTTCTCTTCTTTTTCAAATCTTTGCAACTATTGATCTGAGCTCCCCTTTTTGCTTTCCCTTTCTCCTTCTCCCTTTTTCCTTCTCGGCATCTAAATGTGGTCAGGAGTAGAGTCCTATATATGAGAGAAACGACATCAGTCGCGATTTCTGATTGGTGTTATCCCCCACCTAATTAAAGCAACCTTATTGTGCCCGCAGTGAAGAGTTGTCACATGTTTCTTTTCTACAGCTGATATATACACATATCTAAAATAGGTATGTAAAATAGGTATCTTTGTGTATTTACGAAATACTTCCTGGCAAAATAGAAACATAATTATGTTAAAAAAATACATAACGTTATTGCAATAATGCATTCAATA
>Ga0157363_1004389_pt1 | contig 12994 bp, 12 predicted proteins | sample AttsexASBM1_FD_111477 | JGI IMG/M metagenome (GOLD analysis project Ga0157363, IMG submission 111477) | Fungus gardens microbial communities from leaf cutter ant in Ribeirão Preto, State of São Paulo, Brazil - Atta sexdens ASBM1 | ecosystem: Host-associated > Fungi > Mycelium > Unclassified ...
CCTCAGTCAGAACCAGACGAATGGAATCACAGAGCAGGCATCAAAACCAGGGGGTTTTTCGAACCCTCCGGATTGGCCTTGCTGATACTGCTCTGGCCAATGTTCTTCCTCATTGGTTGTTGATGGCGCTGAATTATAATGGTGGTGAAGGCGTCACGATTTTCTTTGTGTTGTCTGGCTTCCTTATTGCTACGCGCGTCATGCAGCGCTGCGGATCATTGGATAATATTCAGGCAGTACCTTTCATTTTTCATCGTGGTGCACGTATCCTGCCCTGCCTTCTGGGGCTTTTGGCCGTAATCGGTATTTTGGACTGGATGGGTTTCAAGGATTACTCCCTCACCAAGCCCGGACAGAGTTTTCTTGGGGCTTCTACGGCAGCTTTGGGGCTATATTTTAATGTCTGGCAGGCTAATCACGGATGGAGTGTGGCAGGGGTAACAGTTCTCTGGTCTCTCTCGATTGAAGAACTGTTTTACTTGGGCTTTCCTTCGCTATGCCGTGTGCCAAAGCGTATTTTAGTTGGCCTTCTGGCGTTACTTGCAGTCATTGCTCCACTGTATCACTCACAGCTTCATGGCAATGAAATCTGGCGAGAGCAGGCCACACTGACGGGCTTTGGGACCATCGCAATGGGTGTTCTCGCAGCAATTATTGGATCATCGCTCCAACCCTCCAGATCTGTTTCGATCATGATCGGCACTGGAGGTACATGCCTGATGCTCGCTGAAATATTAGCTCCAGCGGCGTGGTGGCACGCCGTGGGTGATACGATGTTCGCCATGCTGATCATGGGCACAGCTATGCTGGTTCTGGCATGTCATTGGCTACCGATGGTTGGCGGTGTCGGATCGTGGTGGCTGCGAAGGATGGGGCAGCTTTCCTATGAAATATACCTGACCCATCTGTTTGTTGTTATGGCAGCAGTCCGACTGTTTAGGGCCAATGACTTGCCCTTGGCTCAGGGATGGATGGTTTATCCAATCTGCCTTGTCTTGATCTGGCTACTGGGCGAAGTAATTTTCCGCCTGTTTTCACGCCCTGTGGCAGCATTCCTGGACCAGCATTTCGTTCGTCTTCGTAAATCTGATGCTGGTCTAGTTTCTGTTTAAAAACCAAACATGTGGTCCAGCGAAAATCCTCCCTGCCCGTTGTCCAGCCCATGATAACCAAACAGGCGGCAGGTAAGGTCACGGATCAGCACGTATCCACCCTCTCCTGCCCGTTTCCGATGGGCACCATCAAAGAGTTCGTGAGGTCGCACCATAAACGAACCGGACGGAGCGATATGGATTGTGGTCTCAGCGATCAGGCTGCCATCTGCCCCATGCAGGAGAAGAACTGTTTCGGATTTTGAAGTTCCCTCAATGGAGGCAGGGTGAATCAGGCAGCAGAAGCTGCGTAGTTCTGAATGGCCGAGCTTAAGGAACAGGCGCGTTGTCAGTCCCGGCGGTGGGCCTGAATATGACTGTGGCTCCGAACGCCATGTCATGAGTGTATTGAAGATGTGTGCCCCGAAGCTTGTTTCTGCTGCATGATCACTTTCACGGTTGCGATACCGCATGAGGGCATGCAACCAGCCGTCGCCTTCTCCGCCATCGCGAAAGTCATAAACAAGATCGGCATGGCCCGGACGGTCTGTCAGATCATGAAGAGCAAACGCAGTCGAATGATCTCTCGGAAGGTTTCCCAGAAAGTGTGATGCCGTCTGCATGCCGTTTTCATCGAAGATGTCCAGACGGACTGGAAGTGTCTCCAGAGATTCAGACATGGGGTTAGGCTGTATAAAGCTTTCGAAATGCTTCGGATCCAGGATTGGGAAAGGCAGCAGAAAACCACGGCCTAGAGATGGTGGAAAAGCTTTTATCGCTGGATCTGGACGCAGATTATCCCGCTCAACATTCAGATGCGCGATGCGTGTCCGCCCACGCTGCTCGATTTCATAACGTGGTCGCACAAGATGGCGTCCTGAGCGCATCTCAAGCTGAGCTGGCCATGTCAGGTCCGGAAACAGGGCGTTAACGTCTACGGCATAGGTTTCAAAGGGGCCTATTTCGCGATCTACCCCGCGATGATCTTCGCGGCCCATTGGGTTGAACGTGATGGCGCCTTTGGGAATGATAGTCGCGTGGCTGTTCTGTATCCACACACGCAGTTTCTCATCCCCTTCAGGAGCGGGGAGCGTTGCGTACCGCACAGATGGCCACGCATTCGCGTCATGCGTTACTGACAGGCTTTGGTCACCGTTCTTTCCCCAGGTATCCAGAGCATATTTTACCACGTCATGCCCTCGTGCACCGAGGACATGAATGAAAAGCTGTCCCGTGAAAGCCGGGAGGTCGAAGCGGGTACGTACCTCGGAGCTGTCCACGATGATACCAGATGCCGGATCTTCGACTTTCTGTTCCCAGTTTGCGATGATCTGGCCAGTGTGATCGTAGAGCTGCATCCAGTAACGGAGATTTTCAGCTCCATAGCTGGACCAGTAATTGGCCGTCACCAGACGCGTGGCGAAGCGGTCATCATCGCGGAAAAAAGAGAAGTTCGTCGCGAAGTTGAGACGATCAAGGTACGGACGACCTGTAACAATCATACTATCCGGCAGTCGTGCCGGTGCAAGAGTATGAAGCGTTCTGCTTCCCAGTAGCCCGTCAAGACGTGTGCGCATTTTTTCGTCTTCAAACGAAAGCGCAAGCACCAGATCCGCTTCAGTGTGTGGAAGATCCACCAGTGCGCGTTTTGTTCCGCCAAATCCGTCCGGAAGTCCAACCTGCTCGGTATCATGCACGTAGATGCATGCCGGGCGTAGCCCGGGATACAGGGCCGCGAGCGTTCGGGCAGTGTCATCGGGATCATATACCGCGAGAGTTTGCCCCGCGAATGCCTGCTCCATCGCAACCAGCGCGTTTGCCGCAACCGGATGTGCCAGCGCCTTGTAGAGCACATTTCCACCCTGAGGGCCGAAAGTACGGATATCGAGCATGTATGGCCCCCTTCAGAGCTTCAGACGTTGGCGCATTTCTCTCGCCGCAGATGGTGTGTCGTCAAGCGGCCGCACAGACCAGGGTTCCACATCGGAGCTGAACGGGCGGATACGCCCAGCTTTCTCAAGGGTATCGATGAAGCGTCCGATCCGTGCAGAACGCCCCGGCAAGGGCAGGATCAGCACTGGTGCAGTCGTGGCCGCGGCTTCAGAGATCATGGAAACGCTATCTGTCGTGACGGCGATCATGTCCGCACAGGCCAGCATACCCATGTAAGGATTTTCGGCCCCTGCCCCCGTCAGGATGCGAACTCCCGCAGGTATGAGTTTTCTGTGTAGAACGTCGAGAGCTTCAACCCCGGTGCGCCTTGATGGAGTCAGGACAACCTGATGGTCATGCCGTTGCATAAATTCGAGCAACAATGTTGCGATCTGCTCCGCATCGGCAGGATCAAATGAAAAGCGCCCATTAGCCCCTCCCGTCAGGACACTCAGTAATGGACGCTGATCGAGCTTGAGGCGCGAATTCCATTCACTGCGCGCTAATGCAAGCTTCTCTGGCGTTACGGGATGAAGGGCATTGCGTGACACCAGCACGTTGGAGCCAGAAATGCCGTCATGCGTATTGGCGACAACGATATCGAAGCGGGAGAGAGAGGCTCTCGGGTTCTGGATCTGCACCACAGGAATGTTATGTTTTCTGCTAAGTGCGGCTCCTATGATGCCTCCTGTCCCGCCGATGCTGATCAACACGTCAGTATCATCTGGGCAATCGATATGATCGATGCGCCTTAACGGAGATGGCCAGAAGCGAGCAGGCATGTGATTCCATGGAGAGTGAATGCGGACTGCCCTGAAATCCCAGTCAAATCCTGCTTTTTCTGCAAGTCCCGCGCCCTGTGCACGCATCCCGGCAAAGTCCTCGGCGATGATGAGTGCTTTCATGACGGAGCTCCGAAAAATGACTGATGAAGGAAGGTATTTCCCGAACTGCCGGAAATTTGGCAAGAAGCGCAAATGACAACGCCCGATATGCCAGCAGACCTGTCTCCCGCGAATCCTGAAAGCTTCGATGCGCTCGGGCTTATTTCGCCCCTGCTCGCCGCGCTTCAGCAAGCCGGCCACAAACGACCCAGCGCCATCCAGCAACAGGCTATCCCGCCTCTGCTTGAAGGACGTGATGTTCTCGTCGCCTCTCAGACAGGAAGCGGAAAGACGGCTGCGTTCGCTTTGCCTATCCTGCAAAAACTCTCCCAGACAAAGCGCGCCCATGGGCCACGTGCATTGATTCTCGAGCCAACCCGTGAGCTTGCCGCACAGACTGCGGCCGTCTGCCGGATGCTGGGGCGTCAGCTTTCACTACGTACCCGAGTGGTCTGTGGTGGAACATCGCGTGAACAGCAGCTTAAATCCCTCGCAGATGGCGTAGATATCGTCGTTGCAACGCACGGGCGTCTGCTGGATCTCGTCATGCAGGGTGATCTGGTTCTCGAATATATCAGCTTCCTTGTGCTGGATGAGGCTGATCGCCTTCTGGATGAAGATTTCTCGGAGAGCATGAACGCGCTCGTCCCCTATCTCCCGGAACACCCGCAGACAGTTTTCTGTTCTGCGACCCTGCCTGAGCCTGTTATGGCGCTCGCAAAGCGCGTTACCCGCGATCCTGTGCGTGTTGAGGTTTCGGAAGAGACCTTTACCCCCAAGCGTATCCGTCAGCGCGCTCTGTTCGTGGACAGGACAGACAAGCCCGGTGTGGTGCTGAAGATGCTCAATGCCGTCGAAGGGCGCTGTATCGTTTTCGCTCGTACGAAGAATAATGTGGATGCGCTTGGCAAGCTCCTCCATCAGAACGACGTGAAATGCGAGACGCTGCATGGCGATCGGTCCCAAGGGGCGCGTAACAAGGCTTTGGACAACTTTCGCCGCGGTCGTGTGCGGGTTCTTGTGACCACTGATATCGCGTCCCGTGGACTTGATATTCAGGATGTCGAACTCATCATCAATCTGGACATGCCAGACACTCCCGAAGCCTACGTGCATCGTATCGGCCGTACTGCGCGTGCTGGAAAGAAGGGGGTGGCGTTCTCTCTGATTGATGCCGACGAGCGTCTGCGCTTGCGCGAAATCGAGCAGCATATCGGCTACCGCGTTCGTATCACGACTGATGACATTCTGGACCGTTGATCTGCGTCGTGGGTTGCTCGCGATGTGAAGACTTTGGCGACATCCCGGAACGTGATTAGAGTGGGAGTATGACAGACCCCCGCTCCATCCCCGCCGATAGTGTGGCGATTCTCTCGGCGCTTGTGTCTTTTGATACGACGAGCCGAAATTCCAATCTGCCGCTGGTGGAATGGATAGAAGAATATCTTGAGCATCACGGAGTGCGCTTTACGCGTTATCCCGGTGGTGACGATGGAAAGTGGAATCTGCATGCATTTATCGGGCCGGATGAAGCAGGTGGAATTGCCTTCTCAGGCCATCTGGATACCGTCCCTGTAGACGGTCAGGACTGGACGTCCGATCCCTTTATCCTAAGAGAAGAAAATGGCCGTCTGTATGGGCGTGGCGCTGCAGACATGAAGGGTTACGTTGCCTGCATGCTCGCCGCAATACCGGATATTCAGGCGATGGAGCTGTCGCGACCCGTTCACCTGCTCTTCACATGCGATGAAGAAATTACGTGTAATGGCGCACGTGAACTGATTGCAGATCTGCAAAAGGCTGGTCAGGTTCCGGCCCTGTGTGTCGTTGGCGAACCCAGCCTCATGACCCCGATCATTGCTCATAAAGGCCGTTTTGCCGTCCGTGTGAAATTGACCGGGAAGTCGGGTCATTCGTCGGGTCCACAGCATGGGCGCAATGCCCTTCATGCGATGGGCCGCGCGATTGCTATTTGTGCGGATCAGGCAGAATGGTTCGCAACGCAAGGCCGGCGTGTGGAGGGATTTGACCCGCCATATACGTCAATGCAGGTTGGGCTTGCGGCTGGTGGCGCCATTTTGAACATCATTCCCGAGCATGCATGGTTTGATGTGGAATGGCGTAACGTGCCCGGTGATGAAGGGCCGCAGGCACTGGAACATTTGCAAAGCGCACTAGCCCTTCTGGATGCCGTTCTGCGCAACGATAATCCTCAAGGCGGCATCACATATGAAATGCTGGTGGATCTTCCTCCGCTGTCCCTCTCTGAGGAGCATCTCCTGACGGACGTGACCCGACAGATCACCGGGAGCAACACAACCGGGTATGTTTCTTACGGAACAGAGGCCGGTATCTATCAGCGTGGCGGTATGGAGAGCATCGTCTGCGGGCCGGGTGATATTGCTCAGGCCCATCGTCCGGACGAGTTCATTGCCATTGAACAGTTGCAACGATGCGACCGCGCCATTCGCACTTTCGCACGACGTATCAGCGCTACGCCATGAGTTGTAAGGCAGGGTTGCGTCACCATCCGATCCGTATCCGTCAGCCGCAGTTGACGGAACAGCTTCCGGGTACAGGGCGTCCTGCCGAAATTTTCAAAATCGATCTGCCGCTTCCGGACCTGTCTGCATGGCAGGGAGGAGCACATGATATTCCGGGCGTGTGTATTTTCGATTCAGGGACCGCTGGTCCGGAGATCGTGGTATCGGCTCTTGTCCACGGAAATGAGTATGCCGGAGCATGTGCTCTGGAACGATTGCGACAGACCAATCCTGTTCCCAGATCAGGCCGACTGACCCTCATTCTTGCGAATCTTTCTGCCTTCAACGCTTTCGATCGTACACACCCTCTACATTCCCGATACTGCGATGAAGACCTGAACCGAGTCTGGCATCCCGGCAGATTGTCCGGTCATGAGCATTCGCTGGAGCTTGATCGTGCAAGGCGGATTAGACCCTTCATCCAGCGCGCGGATCTTTTGCTGGATATTCACTCCACGCTCTGGCCATCTGAGCCATTGTTCATTGTCCCGCCCCGTTCGCGGTCAGTGGAACTAGCCTGCGCTCTGGCCTCGGGTAAGGAACTTCCCGCGCTTGTACTGACCGATCTCGGACATAATGGTGGTCCCCGTCTGATCGAGGAAGGACACTTCATGTCCGCAGGCGGAACCGGGCGAAGCTGTCTTCTGGAGGCAGGTCAGCATTGGGAGAAAAACACGGTTGCAGTGGCTGAGGCTGCAATCCTGCGCCTTCTTGAGCAGGCCGAAAATATTCACTTGGCCGGAAAATCGTCAGAACCAGATCATCCTGCAGTGACGGCGATCGTCACGGACAACGTTCTGGCGCGCAGTAGTGACTTTACGTTTGTGAAGCCTTGGGTGGGAGGAAAAAATATCCCTCACGCAGGGAGTGTCATCGCGCGTGACGGTGATGATCTGATCTGCACGCCGTATGACAACTGCCTCCTGATCATGCCCAATCATCGCCCCAGACGTGGGCAACTGGCGGTGCGCCTCGCGAGGATATGCACCGCCAGCCAGTCCTGATTACTCAGGCGGAAGCGCGGTCATAAATCGGGAAGCGGCGGCAGAGAGCCTTCACTTCTTCATGCACGCGCTGTGCAACAGCTTCGGCATTTTCGTCTTCGAGCGCTGCAGTCAGAACTTCATCGATCATACGACCGACTTCGCGGAACTCAGCCTCACCAAACCCGCGTGCAGTTGCTGCAGGGCTGCCCAGACGGATGCCAGACGTTACGAAAGGCTTCTCTGGGTCGAACGGAATTGCGTTCTTGTTGGCCGTGATGCCTGCCTTTTCAAGGATGGCTTCGGCAAGCTTGCCTGTGACCTTCTTTGGGCGGAGATCAACAAGGATCAGATGGCTGTCTGTGCCGCCTGTGACGATGTTGAAGCCACGTTTCTGAAGTTCATCAGCAAGTGCTGCTGCATTAGCTTTCACTCGCTGCTGATACTCACGGAACTCATCTTTCAGAGCCTCGCCGAATGCTACGGCCTTGCCTGCGATCACGTGCATCAGCGGGCCGCCCTGCAGTCCAGGGAAAACCGCAGAATTGATCTTCTTGGCAATGTCGGGGTTGTTGGTCAGCACAATACCGCCACGTGGCCCACGGAGTGTCTTGTGGGTTGTGGACGTTGTGATGTCTGCAAATGGCAGCGGGCTTGGATAGAGACCTGCTGCGACCAGACCGGCAAAATGCGCCATATCCACCATCAGAGAGGCGCCAACTTCGTCCGCAATCTTCCGAAAGCGTGCGAAATCAATGACACGCGGATAGGCAGAGCCACCAGCAACAATGATGCGCGGCTTATGCTCGCGTGCCAGACGCTCCATCTCTTCATAGTCGAGAATGCCGTCTTCGCCACGCACACCGTACTGAACAGCGTTAAACCACTTGCCCGAGTAATTCGGTGCAGCGCCGTGGGTCAGATGTCCACCGGCAGCAAGGCTCATGCCCAGAACGGTATCGCCAGGCTTACCCAGCGCCATGAACGCAGCCTGGTTTGCGTTGGCGCCAGAATGCGGCTGGACATTGGCGAATTCTGCACCAAAGAGCTTCTTGAGGCGCTCGATGGCAAGCGTTTCGACGCGATCCACATCTGCGCAACCGCCATAATAACGCTTGCCCGGAAGGCCCTCGGCATATTTGTTGGTCAGAACAGAGCCCTGAGCTTCCATCACGGCGAAGGAGGCCATGTTTTCGGAAGCAATCAGCTCGATGCCGTCCTGCTGGCGTGTCAGTTCGTCATTGAGAATGGCCGAAACTTCGGAATCGACTTCTGCGAGAGGGGCATGAAAAAAACGCTTCAGTTCGGACTGGCTGGCGTGTTCTGACATCGTGGTCCATTCTCCAAAATGAATTCGGGGTCGTCACTATCGCAGAACGCCCGTATCAGCAAAAACAATCCGCTCTTTTCCAGCCTTAATTTCCCAGCAAGGAACTTTCATGATCACTTCGCTCTGGCGGACCAAACCCGTGTCCCCGGAAGCCGATACCCAGGGTGGGCTCAGGCGTGTGCTTGGGCCGTGGCAACTCATTGCCCTTGGCGTCGGCGTGACCATCGGTGCAGGCCTGTTCTCGCTTACAGGGGTCGCGGCCGGTCAGAACGCAGGACCCGCTGTCGCGATCTCATTCATGGTCGCTGCCATAGCATGTGGTTTTGCTGGCCTCTGCTATTCCGAACTCGCAGGCATGATCCCCTCTGGTGGCTCAGCCTATTCCTACGCATATGCCTCAATGGGCGAGCTGGTGGCATGGATCATCGGTTGGGATCTGGTGCTGGAATACACAGTGGGTGCCGCAACTGTTGCGGCAAGCTGGTCGGGGTATGTCGCGTCCCTGCTGGCGGGCTGGGGGATCAATATTGATCCCAGACTTCTTGCAACGCCCATGACCCCCGTGACGCTGCCCGATGGATCAGTGGTCAACGCATGGTTTAATGCCCCGGCCGTTTTCGGAATCTGGATCGTTTCTGCCCTTCTGATGCGGGGTATGAGCGAATCGGCGCGTGTGAATGCTGTGATCGTGGCGATCAAGGTCACCATCGTGGCGCTCGTGATTGTACTGTGCGCGCCTCATATACGCTTGGAAAGGTATCACCCGTTCCTTCCGGCTAATACGGGTGAGTTCGGCCATTTCGGCGTCAGCGGTGTGATGCGTGCTGCGGGAATGGCGTTTTTTGCCTATTTAGGGTTCGACATCATCTCGACGGCGGCTCAGGACAGCCGGAACCCGCGACGTGACATCCCTTTGGGTATCATCGGCACGCTCATCATCTGTTCGCTGACATACGTGACTTTCTCTCTCGTCCTGACGGGTGTGGTCGATTACCGCTCGATGGCAAACGATCCGAGCCCCGTGGCGACAGCTATCGACGTTGCACATATTTCCTGGCTTAGCAGTTTTGTGAAACTCGGCATTACCGCTGGATACATCTCGGTCCTGTTCGGGTTGCTGCTCGGTCAGGCGCGCGTGTTCATGGCCATGTCACAGGACGGGCTGCTTCCAGGGGCCTTTTCGAAGCTCAACCAACGGACACGAACTCCGTGGACGTCCCATGTCATTTCAGCCTTGACCAGCAGCCTTCTGGCAGCAGTTTTGCCAATTGCCGAACTTGGGAACATGACATCCATTGGCACCCTGCTGGCGTTCGTGATCGTCTGTGTGGGCGTCATGTTCCTGCGTCATCGTGCACCCGAACTGCCAAGACGGTTCCGTGTTCCGGGAGGCGCCATAATACCGGTCCTTGGAATACTGTCCTGCGGCGCAGTCATGGTGTCTCTCGATATTCTCACATGGCTCCGGCTCGTAGTATGGCTCGCGGTCGGACTGGTTGTTTATTTCTTCTACGGCATTCGTCACAGCCGTCTGGCCATGTCGAAAAGATAGGAGCATGATCCGGGGAATGACGAACTCTGCATTCCCCCTCTCCCGTCCGCGGCGCAATCGCCACGATGATTTCACCCGCCGTATGGTTACCGAGCATCGCCTGCATGTCGATGATCTGATCTGGCCCATCTTCGTCTGCGAAGGTGAGAAGCAGTGCCAGAAGGTGACCTCCATGCCGGGCGTTGAGCGCGTTAGCCTCGATATGCTGGTTGAGCACGTCCGTCCCGCCGTCGAGCTCGGAATCCCGGCAGTTGCCATTTTTCCCATTACGCCCGTTGAACTACGTGACGCAGAGGGCAACGAGGCGGTTAATCCCGACAACTTGATGTGTCGTGCTGCGAGGGTGCTCAAGGCCGCATTCCCCAAGCTAGGGCTGATTGGCGACGTCGCGCTTGATCCATATACGGATCATGGGCATGACGGCCTCATTCAGGATGGTTATGTCATGAATGATGAGTCAGTTGAGCTCTTGCGTCTTCTGGCTCTGAATCAGGCCAATGCGGGCATCGACATCATAGCACCCTCAGACATGATGGACGGCCGCGTAAAAGCCATTCGTGAAACGCTTGATGCCAATGGCAAAGTGACAACGCGCATCATGGCCTACACTGCAAAATACGCATCAGCGTTTTATGGGCCCTTCCGTGATGCGCTTGGATCGGGTGGACTGCTGACAGGCGACAAAAAGACCTATCAGATGGATCCTGCGAACACCGATGAAGCTATGCGTGAAGTCGAGCAGGATCTGCGCGAAGGCGCGGACATGATCATGGTGAAACCTGGGATGCCCTATCTGGACATTATCCGTCGTGTTCGGGAACGCTTCGAGGTCCCAACATTCGCATATCAAGTCTCAGGCGAATACGCGATGATGATGGCCGCCATTCAGAATGGTTGGCTTGAGCGTGATCGCACAATCATGGAAAGCTTGATTGCCTTCAAGCGTGCTGGTTGTAACGGCATTCTGACATATTTTGCACTTGATGCAGCCCGCCTGATACGTGGCTCAAACTGAACACGCGTCAGCTTAGAGGTGTTCAGGCCCATGCCAGTGGTCTGAACGCCGAGACACAGGCTGCAAAGGCCTTGGAGGGAGTGGGTCTTAAGGTGCTTGCGCGTCGCCTCAGGACACCATTCGGCGAAGTAGATCTGATCGTCGCAGATGCGGAATGGGTCATCGCTGTTGAAGTCAAGCAGCGGAAAACACTCAAAGAAAGCGCCGAGGCCCTGAGCCAAAAGCAGTCACAACGACTACTGGCGGCTTTCGATTATGTCCTGAGCGTGCGGCCGGAATGGGGCAGACCCAACACGCGATTTGATCTTGTGGTTGTGGACCAGAAAGGCAGAACGCGACGCATACAGGATGCGCTACGAGCGTTCTAGAAGATCAGGTATGATGGCGGGTGTGGTGATGCGCGGCCGTAACGCCAGCATGCGCATGGTAGCGATAGGCAACGGTACGAACGGCTGCAGTATGATGGGTGTTATAGGCTATACGGGAGTGGCTGGTGTGGCTGCTAGCGAAATGTCGCATCGCTGGGTGGTGATAAACCGGTGTTGCGGTCAGAGCATCCAGGGTTAGTTTGCTGGCTTCCCAGTCGGTGATGACGCGTGCCTGTGCCTTACCGCTCATGCAGAGCCCAAGACCCAGAACTCCAAGAAACATTTTTCCGACCAGATTTCGCGCCATCGACTTTGCCCCATTCCCAATTAATGCAGGCATCGTATGCCGTAAAATCATACCTCGACAAGCGCCAAAGATCATCAAAATGAAAAAATCAAGGTATTGCCATTTTTGAGATGTTTATGGCGGCAATGTGGCAGGTTGACGGAGATATATCGCACTCCCCGGCCCTCAAAGGACCGGGGATTTGACAGAAATCAGGCGCTTGCTGTTGCGATGCCTTTTTCGGCCATCAGCGTTTCAAGCTCACCGCTCTGATACATGTCGCTCACGATATCGCAGCCACCGACAAATTCACCCTTGATATAGAGCTGTGGAACGGTCGGCCACTGGGAGAAATCCTTGATGCCCTGGCGCAGTTCTGCGCTTTCAAGAATGTTGCAGGTCTCGAAGGGTACGCCCAGATGGTTGAGGATCTGCACAACGCGTGCTGAGAAGCCGCACTGCGGAAAGAGCTTGTCGCCCTTCATGAACAGCATGACCGGATTAGCGTCGATCAGAGTCTGGAGGTGCTGGAAGACGGGTTCGGACATCGGAATTTCCTTTTGTCGCTCCCGGCGAGGGGTATGAAATTGATCTCGCCGGAAGAGCAGGTAGTGCAGAAGGGGATGGATGCCCCAGGTTTCAAGGGGTCAGTGTTTTCAGTGCCATGGCATGAAGCTCGGTTCCCATACGGGTTCCAAATGCTTCGTAAACCAGCTTGTGCTGGGCAACCCGAGTGCGCCCGCGAAAAACTTCGCTGACAACGGTGCAGGCGTAATGATCACCATCTCCAGCCAGATCTTCAACAGTAATCTGAGCATCGGGGATAGCTGCGAGAATCGTACGTTCGATTTCAGAAGCGGTCATGGGCATGAATTCAGGCTCCCTCACCCATGAATTTAGGAAAAAACGCCTCATTGATTTCGCGCAGTCTGCTTGCAGAAACAGACATGCCATCGGCCATCTTCAGGCTGGTGCCCTTGGAATGACCGAGCTTGCGCGCAGGAACATGA
>Ga0157363_1004390_pt1 | contig 12993 bp, 4 predicted proteins | sample AttsexASBM1_FD_111477 | JGI IMG/M metagenome (GOLD analysis project Ga0157363, IMG submission 111477) | Fungus gardens microbial communities from leaf cutter ant in Ribeirão Preto, State of São Paulo, Brazil - Atta sexdens ASBM1 | ecosystem: Host-associated > Fungi > Mycelium > Unclassified ...
AATATTCTCAGCATGAAAAATCTATAATTTGAAATGCAAGGCTGCACTTTTCCCTTCATACAGTCGTAAAGAGAAACGTTAACAGGAATCTATTGCATCATACAGATAAGCATCGTTTACATTTTCCACTTCGTCCTTTATCACCTCCCCGCTGTGATTGATATTACCTTTCGATACACCCCGTATATATAGGGCGTACATATATCATGCTCGAGGCGTTAGCACACATCATGAGAGAAAGAAGCCGAGAGCACGTCCGCACGTGTGTACGTGTCTATATATGCGTGGGGGAGGCTTTCGTGCCAACCCCCGATGTATACTCGTCCTGGAACCACCGACGTTAAGTCTACCATGTTGCTAGACATGGCGCAAACCGTTGGAGAACCGTCGTCGATCGATGAAAATGTGGCTCCGCGCACGAAGCTAGCCGTTTACATACGTTTACGTAAGTTTACGCGCCGCCGCGAGAAGCCGGGCCTTAGTTGGAAATTGCCGGTCGTTTGTAACTTAGCCCAGGGGGAGGGACTCGGTAAATTCGATTGCACCGCAAATACAGACTGAGTGACTTCATTCTCGTGGGCGCCGACAGATCTGCGAAAATGTCTATGATTTCGATCACGATCGAGAATGTAAGATTTCGTATTGATGGCGACGGATTAATACGTGCTTTCAACTCGAATGAATATCGGAAAAATATATCGGAATAATAGACGGGATCAACTGAAAGATCGAAAGCGATCTAAGTCCGATTCATCCAATATAACTTATGTTGTTTCATAAAAATTCGGCAGTTTGTCTGTATACGACTTGTATCAGCATGCATGAAATAACCCGGCGAGTCTCGCAGGAAACATGTCGACCCAATGATCGCCGTCGAGCAACGGTACTTTGTTGGTTATAAATGTTGGCTGACCGTTAAGTCAACTCTTTTCGAGTCTCCACTACGTCGCATCGAGATGTTTCGTCTCTTTTCGTATTTTCTGCGCGACCAAGTCTTCGAACTAAAAATAGTCAGTAAATCAATCAGGGAAATAAAAATCTTGATTTCTTGATTAGATCGAAGCCAGATGTGAACCAAACCGTAACATAAATGAATTAATATTACATATTAATGTGCGTTTTTTGACAAATTCTTAAACGATTATTCTTTAACAAATTGGAGTTTTGAAATTTAATAATTTCCTAACATCTCTCTCTTCCAAGTAAAATTAATCGCGCAGAGAATGTACATATTATATCTCATATTTTTTATAAGCAAAGAGAACATACGGAAAAAAAGAATTTATATTGTTTCGCATTCTCATCTATGTATTCATATTATGTAGGTATTATTTCAAATATTTTATATAACATTAATCATCTCTCGTTTTTTTACTACATTTTACGTACTTGAAACAACGTGAATATAAAACCTATAATTACGTATATAAAATTGATTAAATGTTTTTAAAAAAATATAAAAGCGTATTTATACGTTGAAAAAATTACTAAATCATACTTTTTAAATTAAAATTTCTTTATCTAACAATACTAAGTAAACATTTATTTATAGTAAATATTTACAAAAAAAATGACAGTTAAATCAAATGAATGAATTTATATAAAAAAAATGTTTATATTTAATAAATATTTACTTAGACCTATTCAAACAAATATTTATAAAAATTTAATTTTTTTTCAGTGTATTTAAATTATTTTTAAAGAATTATTTATATTCCTTTCGATAATAAAATCAAATTTTTTTACATCTGTCCTTTTTCATTCTAAAATTCTGTAGAATTTGTAAAGCGTTGAATTATACACTATGTGATAAATAAGCAGCTGTTTATGTGCCAGCCTTTGACACCGTTGCTTTTGTAAGACACACTGTTTCGAGCTGTAAATGCGATTCAAGCAGCAGAATCCCGCGCTTGTCCCTTAGTAGTTTTCTCTCATCATAGTGAAACCTTGCTCTTGATATTTACCACCTGACGCAATATAACGCGCGCGCGAGAATTGAACGGAATGTGGAGCAGCGCGGTGCGGTGTCGCGCGCGCCAAGAAAAGCGATCGAATTTCACGTGCAACGGGCAGTTTACGCTACTCTGCTGCATCGAAATCGCGAGCGGCGATCAGTGGCTACGAACCTTGATGCGAATTACCAACTGTGCTAGGGTTATTCAGCGTTAAATACTAGCAGCAGACCCGTAGTTAGCTGGACTAACAAATTCCGTGCGTGACATATTGAAATGTCAGAGAACAGAAAATGATAAAGAGGATATATTCTTTCCCAAATTTCATTAAAACTGCATAAAATAATATTTACAACGCGTTGTTATTATACATTTATTTATTATTTAATTATTTAATTTTAAATGATTCAAATCCAATTTGCGAATGCGTGCAATAAAGTTGTCATTATTATCATTATATTTTTCTGTGATGAATAAACGATCCCTTTTATAAAATCCACTTTGGACATGCTTTCGAGTTAAAAATGACTGTCATAATTATGATCATATCCATGCCATATCTCTTATTTCGAACTGCTGATGAAGCATTGCCGAAATCTCGTGAAGACAAGAAGAAAATGCCGTTTCGGCATTTTGGCGCGACGATGATAAAATTCTTGACCACAATCCTGACCACCAACGTCGCGATTATCGGTCAGTTCGCACACGAGCTAACTCGGGCGATCGTTATGAATTATCGTTGCGACGCGGCACGATGTCGCGATGGCCTGACAATCCCTCCCTCCGTTTTACGCCCCTATCGTTTATTGTCATGTGTGATGCGTGGTCGTATGGTCGCGCGATCGACATTTATTATTTATACGAATCGTGCTCGTCGTGCATGCCGCAGCTCTCTTATTCGAAGAAAGACTTCGCGTTTGACCCGACTCTACTCTCCTTCTGGTCCCTCCATAAAGTGGCGGAAGAGGCGGTTTCCGGAGAAAAAGAGAGAGACGGCCGGTCGTCGGCGGAAATTCGTCACGATAAGTATAATCGTGGATCGCGTCGTCGTAGCGTGCCGAGAAATGCGTCGCGCTTTGCGTGGCTGAATAATATTCAGAAGTTCGACTCAGATAATATATAATTCGGAATAAATTCGGAAAAAAACTCTATCTATATTTTTTTTTTACACGTCGTAAATTGTAATTACAAACAATTTTTTGTTACACTAATGGCAAATTATAATCCATTTATTACATGCGAATGTATAATTAAATAGTCCTATCGCAGTTTATCGCTGTTAATCCATATTTAATTTTATCTTTTAATTTTCCGAATTAATTCTCATTTCTACGTAATATCTCGCCTATTAGTGCAACGTTGCGTTTGAGTAGATTATGAAATTCACTCACAGTTGATCTTCTCTAAAATATCTACTCTAAATTGTCATTTAAAAACATTCCTGTTGATTAATATCCTTGTACTTTCGATCGCGTGTTGGCGATAGCATAACATTTCTCCCATTTTTCATGCAAATTTTATGACCTGTCTTGTCCTTGAGAAACCGACATAAAAATAAAACAGCATGTTAAAAAGAAAAATTAAAATCACTATAATTTCGTTAGAAAATGATATTTCATCACAGATAAGTTATCAAACTACCGAACTAATATATAAGTTATGAGATATTACGTAAATCTTCAGAAAATTACATTTTTAAATACATGAAAGGACTCTGAATTCTTCGTAATCAAATTTACAGATGCTAATATCAATCAATTTTATTAATGTTTTTCTCAAACAACAATTTATCGCCAAATGATAATAGAGTAAAAAAAAAAAAGTTCTACGAACGAAAACCGTAAAAAAAATCACACAGTTCATAACGGAAATATACATTATATGTATATATGAAGACATTTTCCGTTATAATATATCATGTGATTTCACGCTCGTTGTTCGTACTAATTTTCCATACTTATTTTACACGTACGCCGCGATATCTACGTGACTTTAATCGCGCGATCCTCACGATTCGCGAATCGTTCACATGGCAACAAAGGGATCACCGCATGCAACTATGTGTTAAATGACTAACTAGGCGCGCCTGATAGCTGCATCTCACCGTGCGTAGAACAGAAGCTAATGCGAGAAGCGAGGGGGATCATTGCTAAGGCATGGCTGGCCCGCGCTATCTCATCGCCGTGCGCCGACTACTCAGCGGTAATGCGAGACCTCTAGCGTAATAAGAGACGGCCCGGTAATTATTACATTCCCGCGCGTTGCGAGACGCGACCAAGCTAGAATCCGTGGAAGGCAGCGCCCGTCGAGCACATCCCCCAGGAGAAGAAGCAACCGTATGAGCGAGTCTCGCCACTGCACACATACACACGAGGAATGTTTTCTCTCTCCTTTTTCTTTATTCTCTATTCAGCTCCACCCCCTCACTACGCGCAATTTAATTTGACGCCTCGGGGAGAGAGAGAGAGTGACTTGCGTTCTTCATACACGGAGGCGAGATCGACGACGCTTAATCATCGCTCTCGATTCACCATGAAACGAAATGCGCGGATCCTGTCGTATTAAGGAACGCAAACTGAGTACGGAAACTGGGAATAAATCGTGAGACTGGCATGTATTCACGTATAGGGTGACACGTTTACCGAGGGCGTGACTGACTTCGCTTGCGCGTCAGAAGCGGAAAGTTAATATCGCGAGTTTGTGTCTCCATGGAATTTCCCGAATTCGGGACGGCGACGTGATCAAAGCTCGTCGGGTCATAGCGTAGAAGTATCAAACTTCGTAACAAAGAGTGGCATCGAGATGATGCTTAACGCTCAACGCACTTATTCACAAGCTTTGTTAATTGCACGAGCGACAGTATACGTATTTGAAACGTTTTCGAAGTAGTTTCCACTTTTGTGAAAACGTTACGATTGAGATTCCACCCTCGTCGAAACAGCGGAAAACGCAGTGAATAAAATCAGCTGAGATGGAGAAAAGTCACGAATTTTCGGAATGAGAATCTCGCGAAACATCTGAAGAATGCGCGTGATACACGCCTCACTAATGTTCCATAGAACATTAATAGAAAAGCGTTGGTCTCTGTACATTTAGTTGTCCGCCTATATTTGGCCAGGAATTTCCTGACAGCGGAGCTTTTGTACTTCCGTATAAATTGTATAATTAAAATATACTCGCTGCGACTCGCTGATGTTACGCGAGAATTTATTTAACTGAGATACCTGAAATTATGGGGAAAAAACTTTAGGCGCAAAAAGCGAGCGGGGCATCCGAAGAATGTTCGCGGCTCGTACCGTACCGCGTGGAGTCGCGTTCCGTGGAGACTACACTAACCATGAAAAACAGTGGTGAAATCTCCGCGATAGTACCTCAGCACAGGACAGAAATCACACACTCCTTGGTAATATCGTGACACGATTGAACTGCACGAGAGGAAACAAGAGCCGCGCGCGTCGCCGGCTGATTCGGTCTTACAGACGCGCGGCGTCTACGGCAGGATGCGGAGTAAAATGCAAGTACGTCTCGCTGTAAATCTGTCGTATGCATAATAAAAGCGTGCGCACTATATCGAGTACATTCGCCGCAGCCCCTTTTGCGGTCCGACGTTTCCTGAAGAATAATCTTCCCCGCATCGCACGCTCCTTTTACGCTCCGGCGTCGAAATGAACTCGACACCAGCACTTCGCGGCGACCTTTTCCCGTATAGTTCTTCAAAATATTCAAAGTAACGAAACAGTATGTAAGTATATTCAGCCAACTGTATCTGCTTTTAGAATTTATATAGGTATATAAATTCTTCGAATAATATAGATTAATCATTTTATGTTAGACCAATTAAGTTAAATTGACAACGAAATACTTGAACCTAGCTCATTTATTAGAAATAATGATCTAATAATAAACTTTAATCTTAATATATAATAACGTTACCGTATTTTGTGTAATATTATCATGTAGAACGAAAGTAATGTATTATTCTAATAATTAATAATACAAGGTAACGTTACTGCAATTTGTGTTCGTATAGAGGAAAAATAATATACCCACTATTATTCTAATTAAAATTTTAATAATTACATTAAATAAATATTACTATTTTATATTACATATTTTATTTTACATTAAATAATATATTATTCATCAAAGTCAGATAAGAATATACATGAATCCAGACTGTCGTCTAAAAGAGTGATAAAATCGACATTGACGTCGTCTTAAAATTAAAGTATTCTAAATCTTACAATCATTCAGTATCTGCCTACATACATCCCATTTTGAATACTCTACTTCACTGAAGTGCGATAAGGACATGTCAAGCGAAGACGAGAGACGAGTATGCAATGGAAGAGCACTGGAGCTGATTTTCCGCACGTGTCGATGTTGACAATGAGCCATAGAAATCAGCTGATGAACCCAGGACAAGAAATGCTGGACGATAATATTGAATACACGACAGAACGACGTTTCTCTGTTGCATACGAAATGTGACCGTCCCACCCCCACCCTCGTACGATTTCTCATCGCCGCCGACGCCTTCTAAACGAAATGTTGCGTCCCGTGAGTTCGCAAGCTCGACGCCTAAATTATGGACAAGATGGTCGTATATTAATGTTGCCGCGCAAACAAAACGCGAACAAACGGAGAAGCGTAGGCGCGAGGAGCTTCACTTTACTTTCGTCGGAAGAAGCGCGAGCCGTGAGAATTTTGAGTACCTGCTGCACGGAAGCGTCAGGCGAAATAATCTTTACCGCATTTTAAGCGCGTCCGTTGAAATATTAAACGATACAAAATTTGCAGGACAAAATTAAAAGATGAAAAAAAAATGAAAGAAAAACTAATAACGGAAAATAAGAATTCGGCAAAAGTGTAATAAAAGAAAAATTCTACCGTTAACAAAAAATAAAAACAAAATAAATTATATACGGATAAATATGAAAGGAAATAAATGTTCATAGAATATCAGTTTCAAAAGAATTGAAAGGAAATAATGAGATTCACAGAATACCAATTTTAGAGAAATTCGAAGATAAAAATACGTCTCGAAAACTTTTAAGATCTAAATCTTCCATTTACACTTGATATTTCATAGTTGGAATATATTTCATTCATCGAAAACATTTTTAACTGCACTGAAATGATGTCGCATTGCTTCGAAAAGCCACTTTTATCGGTTTGTTTTCTCTGCTATCTGCAATTGTAGCACGTTCCGTATGTGCATCCGACAAGTGCCTGCGCGACAATCGAACGCGTCGACATTGGCAGTCCCTGCATAAATCCACGCTGCATAAATAGGACACTCATTTACATGGGAAAGATTGTACATGGGATATACTCGGTGTACCCAGGTGGTAAGATCGACTGGCGGAGAGACTGCACAGATCGTTTTACTTCGCGATATACACCCTGCATACACGCCCCTTCGAAATATAACACTTGGATACGCTGAGACTCCAAGACCTTCCGACAAAGATTCATTTACAAGGCATCGTGCGCAAATGTGCATTTGGTACAATCTTATTTTCCGCGTTTAAATTACACATGTCCATGCGATATTATATTAAACTTTTAACGCCGTTTATTAAACGAATTCTTCCCTTTTGTACATTTCGAAATAAAATCATGAAATTCCAAATAATAAAATATTATTAATAAAATATTATTTTTAATAAATAATAGATAATAAAATTATTTAGAGTAACTCCGATATATATGCCTATCAAAAACTTAATTTATTAAATATTATTTACTATGTTTAAAGTAAACGAACTATCAGTAAAAACTTTGTACTGTCTACTATTATAAAAAAATATTAAAAATCCGAAATATTTATATTTCATATTAAAAAATGAATTTTTTTAAACCTATGCACTTTTGCCCTATATCCCATAAGGATGGGATATATGGCTACTTATAGGGGGAGGGAGATATATATGGTTTATAAAATTTACAAATAATGCACATAAATAAGATGTAAAATGACACAATGCGTTTATAAAGTTTTATTAAGGAATAAGAATGATAAATATGTATGTGAAATAATAAATAATAATTACAATCTTTCTAGATGTATTACAAGTGTGACATAAAATGCATATTTCATGCGTTTATTGTATTTATGCACTGAATTCAATCTGCGCACTTTATACGTTTTGGATATAAATCTCATCTGTTAAAAATGCCGTATATCCCAAACAAGTGGGAAAGACAACAAACTAAACAAAGAATACAAAGTACTTGTATTTTGTTATACAACATACTTTACTATTCCTCTACACTGTTTCACGAAATAATCACTAAGTCTTTTGCACGTCCTACAGTAATCATTTTATGTAGATTATAATTTATGATGGTGCTATTTAACACAGTGAAAATCGATTCAACTCACAATAATTTCATTAATATTAACAGTAAGAAACTGAAATCATAACACAATACTAATATAATATAATATAATATAAAGCATATAACAGAGTAGTTGCGAGAAAATTACTCCCATTTCTATTTTTTCTTACTTCTGCAGTGTAAATCCCAGCGCGGCGTATTTGCCGGAGTTTCCCTATCAATTATTTTTATGTAAATATTTTCCTTTATCTTTGCTTTTAAATATTTAAACGCTCTCTTATACGTAGAGAAATACATACTAAAATAAACGGAAATGACATTAATAAAAACTAAAAAGTATTAAAAAATAAAATGACTTCGTTAAAAAAAAAATGTTGTCATTATAAGAGATATATTTGACATTAACTAAAAATATGTATCATTTAATTTCTTGATAAAAAGAATGTTATCTTTTAAACTATTATAATTTGTTTGAAATTTTTTTTATTATTATGCATTTCTCCGAGCTAAATATTTAAAAGTAAAATACAAAAAATTTGTATTTGTAGCGTTGATTATAAAAGTTCTAATTATAAAAGAAGATCGACTATGTCAGTTATCTTTTCATCGGTATGCCGGTCGAAACCTCATTTTCGATATCCATAGCCTCGCATCATGATGTTTGTGCCAACAGTTGGTGCAACGGTATCGCGGCATCATGGAACATGAGGATAAAGGGACGAGAGAGGACGAGAGAGAATCGACGGACATGGAGAAATCTCGTACTGTTCTCAGCATTCCATCGAGAATCACGGTTCGTGGCTCGTCTAACAGTTGAGCAAAACGGCATGCTGGCACGAGAAGAAGAGGTCACCAACGAAAGACGATGATAGAATCACATTACTGCCGACATTACAACGCGCCATTGACGCCACTAAGTATTCCGAACTTCCGCAAATTCTCGAAACGTAATTGGCCTTAAAGACGATCGCGTATTTCAATAGCAGACGTTTGCGGTTTGTTTAGAAATATTCTTTCATTTCTCTTGTTATGCATGTCTAAAGGTGACACATAATGTTAAAATTTCACATAATTCCAAAATAAATAATAATATGTCAAACTTTTACGCTGCTATCTCAATTGTAAGAATTTAGTAAAACAACTAATGAACGGAGTTACTACGAAAGCAATGAGTACAGCTCATTATCGATATTACTTCGTCGAGGAATGCCTTTCCGCTCGACATGGCAGGAATTGACGGACAAAGCTACAGCTGCTATCACGACTAAACTCGATACGCTGTCCACCTCGGCCATCCGTTTCCTATTCTGACATCTGCTTTGAATCATTGACCCACTGTGAAACATTCTTTTCAGCTCGTCGTTATTTAAAGACAATACTTCAAAAAAAAATCGTTCCTAGAGAAAAATAATACCGCGAAATTATTTGTGAAGAGAAGGCTTCATGTTTTTTTATTTATAATTTTAATGGCGTAAATGAAATCGGTCTAATTAAACATTTCATCTAAATGTATGTTCTCTAATATCCCTTCTTGTAAATATATTCTTTGCACATAATACGAAAATAATAGCCGACACAGTGCCTCATGAGAAATCCTTGTGAAACCAAGCGGTTCACGGCTGGTTCTGTGTGCATGAGCGACCAAGCTCGGTTGACGCGATAATTAAATTTTCACCAACGTAGAAAAACGTTGGAAAGAGACGTTGCGACCGCAATACCCATGGGAGGACGGCTTGAAATTAGAAAGAACATTCCGCGAAAGCTTACGCGTATCCGCAAGACAGCGAGAAGATGCGTTAATCAGTTAGGTAAACTTACACGCGCACGCAATATTACTGCGCAAATTGTAAACCGGAACAATTTTTTATGTAAACCATTCCAAATAGTTAATTTTGCAGTTATAATTGATTTAATCGCCGATATGAATAATAGAAAAAATATAGTAGTTTAAAAAAATCACAGATTTCACGTTTCATGCACGCTTGATTCAAATTTCGCAAAAGAATAAACGTTTGTTTTTAAGGAATATCGTCCTGTATGCAAGAATGTTAATAAATAACTTAAGTACGATTAATGCATTGTTCTTCTCTTATATTGTAATTCTATTACAGAAACATTTGATATCCTTCTCATTAATCGAGTATGCCTAATATTCTCGATATGAATTGAAAGAAGAAACTCAGTTGTCTAAAAGAAGAATTAAACACAACATATTTATTTAATAATTTCGACTCACATTAGGAAAATACGAGAGACAGAAAAATGTCGAACGATAAAATACACCGTTGTTTATAATATATTTGCTGGCGATAAGGCTCGGTTCCAACAATGTAAGATTAACTTCAATCTCAGTTCAATTTCCTTTTTATCCTTTTCTAATTCTAAGAATTAGAAAAAGATAAACAGTAAATTAAACCGAGATTAAAGTTAATCTTACTCTGGTTAGAACTGGTTAGGTAGCTGAGCGTTTTTTCAATTAAAATGGCTAATATATTAAAGAAAAAAAGATAAACGGAAAAAATAACTGAACAATTAAATATTTGCCGTCGTTTACAGTTGGTCGGTATTAGGAGGGCGTTTCTTTTCTCTCGATTAAGATAGCCAGTATGTTAAAGAAGAGAGTGGCTTAAGGCGGAGCAAATTAGATTTTCAGGGTCGAAAGAAGCCAACGGCGGTAGGCGATGGGCTTCGCGTATTACGCCACTGTGCTCGCTGCGTACAAAGATTCGAGACGATGAGAGAAGTCGAGAAGCGAGCGAGAGAAGTAAGCGTATTGCTTATTTCGCCTCTCTCCGGACTGGCGGTATAATAATTTTTGCGGTCGGCAGAGCGGCGTACGACACGAGGGAAAATCATTAACGTGTGTATCGTTCGCCGAGCGTAGCGACGTCGACGAGATAATTAAATTCCTATTAGCCGAGGTGCTATTGGATGAAACGGCGAGCAAAATAGGGTTACTAAAGGAAAAGAAAAAAAACGGAGCGTCGCAACAAAATAATTTTGAGATGGTTTTATCGGGCGATCCTTTCATCGCGCATAAACAATTCCGAGCACCGGGCTTGACACGCGGAAGATGCAAAACGTTCGAAAATTTACCGACCAAGTCTAAAATCGCGTCGTGGAATACGCGTACCTTCACAGTGGCGTAATTATTAGTTTTCTAATTACTCTGCGCGCAGCATTTCGTGCGCAACTTTTCAGACCGAAACGGCGCAAAATAGAATTGTTGTTGCATAAAAAAAAAAGATCAGGGATCATGACGAAACAATTTTTACACGGTTTTTCCATCGTGCATGAATAATTCTAGACGGAATTTGGAAACTCCCTGAGTTTCGCTGATTTTCCCAATTAGACAAAGCGCCCTGTTATCCTTAAATAGCTTTTACGTTAGAACGTTAATGAATAAGTCCACTATCACTATTATTACTTCTCGTGAATACTCTCTGATGTTTTTTTTAGATTAGTAGCAATTTCAAGATCGGCCCATCGCCATAGATTTATGCTCTCAGGGAGACGATAACCTCGAAGAAAAGTGGGTGTTGTTACGCCTTGAACAAAGCCATCATAGAAGCGTGTATCGTGAACGTTTGTGAGCTTACCAAAAATTCTCATCAAAGTCTGTAGGAGCGATAGTACACGCGCGCTTCATGGCCACGTAATTAGAGTTTCCTAATTTTTCCACGAACGTGTACAACGCAGTAAACGAGATTACTCCCATGTACGGAGGATTTTCTATGTACGAAGAGGGTGAAAACAAAAGACTGTGCGAAGACGTGCACGGGAAGATAATGCATGTATTGTTTATATTTATTTATATCACATACATACACATATATATATTTATATAACACACACACGTGTGTGTGTGTGTGTGTAGAGAAGCAACTATGTAACCATCTCCGTGTGGTAATGGTAAAGAAACCGGCATACACGACAAACGATGTGCATGCGAGGCAATCTCGATAAATTATAGGTGCAACCTCTACAGATACTTAAACATTTACGCCTTAATGGAATATGTTTTGCTCACTGCCGGGGCCTCCCGGACGACCGGGCAGAGCTGGCCACAGTGTGCCAAATAATTCGCGCGCGCGCAGAGCGTCTTAAAATTTTATTACAGCAATAAAGTAAACCTCTCGCGGAGAGTCTGTGAAAAATAAGGCAGTCAAGTATAGAGCTGTGTGGTAAAAAGGTACGTCGGTGTTATTATACGGAGTACGTACGTCACGTGATGCGTAGGAGTACTCTCTGGATATAGAGAAGAGAGGAAGAGATCTGTATGCTGGAATAAATTTATGTGATTTGAACGTCTAACACAATGTAGAATTTTCATTATTTTTATCCTGAATGTTTTTTGGAAGATATGTACGAACGAATCAGCTGACATAATTCGTCAAACTTACTATACTTCCTTCGTACCTTGAATACTTGTATTATTATGCGACATCTTGTATCGCGTAGAAGCGATGGAATGGAAATCGAGCGATTGGGAAACGTACCGAAAGTAATTTTCTAGTTTAACATTCAACGTTCTTCTTTTGCTCGGTAGCGACGATTTCTTTGCGTATACAGAGTGTATGAAAAACTCAAATCTATTGATAAAAAAGTAATAGAAGATATTAGAGTTTCAAAAAAAAAAGTAGAAATGTTCTGCATTTAATTCCTATTAATTTAATACTAGACATTATAACATAAA
>Ga0157363_1004391_pt1 | contig 12991 bp, 8 predicted proteins | sample AttsexASBM1_FD_111477 | JGI IMG/M metagenome (GOLD analysis project Ga0157363, IMG submission 111477) | Fungus gardens microbial communities from leaf cutter ant in Ribeirão Preto, State of São Paulo, Brazil - Atta sexdens ASBM1 | ecosystem: Host-associated > Fungi > Mycelium > Unclassified ...
TGTTTCTCGAATATTGAGCATTGAAAACTTACTTTAAATTTATTTTAAACATTTTTCCAACATAAACTAAACTTTCTCAGGTATATGCATTAGTTTTCTTTCTACAATTTTAATGTAGGTAAGATGATGCAAAGTGCAGTAAATATTTTGGATATAAATTTATTTGTTGGAAAAAATAAATGTATTGCATGTGAAGCATGTTTTTCGGAATAAAACGTACTCGAAAAGCATTTGTCGCGCGTCGTCAAATCGCGCGAATGCATTACACATTACAGCTAAAGGGCGGATTGAAAACGAATGTACTTGGTCGCATCGCGGACCGTCGGCCGATCATTTCCGATAATTAAATGTCAGATCCGTTTGGGAGAGAGAACGGGGAGAGAAATGACACGGACGAGCCACTCTTCCATTCGCTCGAAAGGCACTAAACGAGTCATCCGTACCATATTCTGCATTTTGGAAAATCGATAGCTCGGATGAAGTACCCAAGTATAAGCATTAATTCTCCTACACGCGGTGCATTGTATATCACGCAGTATATATCTCAATTTTTCCTCCCTCTCAGTCCCCCAGTCCTTTTTGTCGTCGGAAAATTCAGTGCGCTACGAAAAAATTTAAAGAGAAGCGAGAACGTCTGGGACACCCCTCTGAGAGAAGCAGACAGATATATTAGACTCGTGAGAGGAACAAATCCTTACCGGTGTAATAAAATCTTCTTCCCTAAATCTCTCTTGTGAAGTAATAAAGGAAAAATAATTGCCGAACGAAACAGTCGTTCCTCCGCTTTTATTGCATTGCTGTAAAACAAATCGATACACTGCGGTAGATCGCTCGAACATTACTCACAAAAATATTATTCGGCAAAAAAGTCAAGGAAATCCGAGTTCTTATTCTTGAAAAGTATCGAAAAATTAGGGATATATATATATATATATGTAACATATACTATAGTGAAGAGGTCCAAGGTTTGAACCCTGGCTGAGGTAATATTTTTCGTAATAAGTTTCTTACTTTCTTTCTTTCTAATCTAATTTAGGGGGGATTATTAGCGTTTCAGAATGATTGTGTTGAAACCGAAAGTTATCGGCTCGCAATCATATCTGGAATAAATTGATTTAATAAAAGAATGTAATGTATTATTTCAAAATCTAACTTTTATTCATTTAACTTTTCCATCTTGGTTTTCTTCTCGTATTTGATATACTATAATATTTCTAGTTTTACATATGCGATACTTTTCAAGAATAAGGGCCCAAGAGACAATATATTGAAGGTGATGAAAACCAGGAATGAAAGGCGCAAACCGGAGAGGCGACGTACGGATAGTCTCCTCTCCTCTCTTTTAAGTTTCAAAATATTTATTTCGCCGTGATTACATGCGTCGTCTACACGTACGTATGCGTGCTGTAATTACACAAGCACTAGCGCAGATTTGCACAGATCATTGCCAGGTGTTAATTACGCGGGAAATGCCGACCGCGAAACCACCGTGAACGCATAGATAATACGCCGTATATGCGCAAGACACATACACACACACACGCACGCACGCACGCACGCACGCACGCACGCACGCACGCACACGCATGCATGCATGCACGCACGCATATGGATTTCTCTGAATTAAGGGGATCGATATTCACGCGTTTCTCTCTACGCGTTTGCATGCCGAATCCTGTTAGTCAATTGGTCAATATCATCCGCAGGATACGCTTGATACCGCGACGTTGACCGAGAATACGGACAAGCTTGCGTAATCTGGATTGGGTTTATTTGCGTGAACGCGCAATGCCCGCGATTGAGAGATCGATGAAGCATCCATGATGGAGACATCTCGATATGTCCATATGACACATATGTCTCTCGATAGGAAGATTTCTCTCTTTATAGAAAACGATTTTGTCTTCGGATTGTAGATATTATTTACATTGAACTTCTCTTGGCTTATGACAATACTGAGGCATAAAAGAAGCTCGATAAGATAAAAAAAGATATTTAAAAATGAAGAAATGTATCAGTTTTGAGAGAACTCGACAATATATCCTATAAAATATAATATAAAATATGATCCTAAAAAATAAATAAACAATGATAAATTAATTTCTTATTAATTGAGACAAAATGTGTTTAATTAATTAAATTTAAGAAATTGTAATAAATATCTTCGAAATTTTTTTTTTAGATTTATTTTTAATTGGAAAATTTTTTAATGTCTCAAAATCTTCATTCAAGTCTATATTTTTATTGGAAATAATTATAGCAAGGAAAAGCGTGATATTGTAAGATATGTTCCAATATATAACATAACTAATGATGAAAGTCACAGAAATCATTAATCTAGAATGGACATCGATGTGTAATATTTAATAACGTTATACAACATGATTAACATTATTAATATTTTAATAAATCTATATATATTACATTGCGCACTGAATGCGCAATCATCATTCTTAGCAAGTTTCCAACGATTATCCATTGAATTATTGGAACATGTATGAAGAGCCGCGATTATCCCATTGTCGCAATTATCATGATTGTTCCTCATTATTCAGTCGACTGACAGAAACCTCCCTGTCGCGAGACAGACATCGATTAATCGCGCGACTCTCGAAGCCCGATTCGACAAGCATCCTCCTCCCGCCGATGTTGTGTACGCAGTAATTCGCGAACATGTATCGATCAAGCAAACCTTCCAGGAACGAAATTTCGGACAAACGATCTCATACGTCCGGTATTCAGCGCTCGACGCTTAAAAAATTCAAGGACGTTATTCGACTGATATGTCGGCCTACATTGAGTATCGTATTTCACTCGCTCTTGGCTCTCGTTCGCCAACGAAATCAGCGGATCAAACGCCCGAGCAAGTCAACAGCATTTCATTCTCAATCCTCCTCGTATTTATCTTCACGGTGTTTTGATATGCAATCGCTAAACAAACGCACGCCAATCGCACACTATCAGCTACGCGAAATGGAGCTCGAAAAAGGAATTCACATCTAGTCCGAGATTTTGATTTAATTCAATGACTCAAAACACAGACTAACTATCATAGTCGCTAAATGTATTTATTACAACGTTGATTGTTAATATATATTTAAAAAATTTTTATTCTCTAAACAAATACCTAAACATTCATTTTCAATCGTCATTCTTATCAAGAATTAAAGTAATATTTCTATATTTTCTCCAAGTATTTATAAACTCTCCTCTTTTATATCTTACTCGTTTTTATGTATAATATATACACACACATACACACACTTTAATCAAATGTCGATGCTCGTAGCGCGCCCAATTTATACACTGCTCTCGTCCTTGATTTAAATGCTATTTCGAGGAAAGAAACAATGACATTCGAATGCTTTCCTCGCTCGTGAAATAAGAGCAATAGATATCGATGCATCACTAACGCCACGCCATAGCACGGTGGTTTTAGTTCACCGCCACATTTGTTGGGGCATCGAGCAACGTGAGGTGGAGGAAAGTTACCCTATTCGATCGATCGATCGATCACTGGACCTCCTTTCTCGTCCTCCAGTTAAAAGGAGTCTCCTAAACACAAGGGGACACGAGAGGTAAATCGCGTAAACGACCGACACGACATAGCTTTCTATCAGAGTTCTCTATTCACTTCGTTCAGCACTTCATCCCTTAAGTGATCTCAACAAATTGAATTACGATATACGACGTCACTTCACGCCTGTGGTATTCATCATCGCGAGAAAGTCACGTTAATGGCAATTGCGATGACGGTCCAACCTATACATCGTTCGTCCTAGTTTCGAGGGATCCAGAGAATTGATATGAAACCATATAACCTTTCCTGTTGCGCATTAAAATTCTATTGTACAGAGCCGGAAGACTGAATTAATCCCTCACGGGACAATCTGGTGGATCTGGGTCACGTTTAAAAAGAAAAATAATTTTATACTCACTCGAACTATGATCGTATTTACGCAAATTCGCGATATTTAATATCAAATGTTAAAAATTTGCAAAATTCGTCGAAAGGGTTTTATTAAAAATTAAAAATTAGAATTTTTTCTGGGAAAAATACTTTACATTAGATATACAATAATATTCGAGCGATATTTCCTTTTGTATATTTAATTCTATATATGCATTTGTTTCATTATTGATCTTTATAATAGGAAAATGTTTACGTATTTACGTGTTTACGTATTTACGTATACAATTTATGTATCAGGATAAAATATATTATTTCAATGCAAACATGAAGAATTATAGCATTACAACAAAATATTGAATTCAGCAACAATACTTTGACTAATCAAATCCCGAGAAAAGTTATACGATAATAATTATATGATTGCATATTAATTACGTTTCTGGATCACAAATTGAAGCTTCTTAATGAAACTATACACTGGAAATAATTAAGATAACGATTATTTGTTACGCACAGAATTATATATACAGTTATAGCGTATTTAACATGATATGCATATCACATCAGGGATGACTGTAACGCCTTACCTATTGTGTATTTCTCACTGTTTACGCTTTTCGCTACAGCAATCATTCGTCATATCGAAATCATATCAAATTATCTCCCACATAACGTTACGCATCAAACATAATCGACTTGTAGTATATGAATTGGATTACGGAGACATGCGATTCGAGTCTCGTAAATTAGTCGCAGTTTACTGAATGCAAGATTAAAATTCATTACGATCAATCTCTCTTAAGATCTCTGCTTAAATTAAGTATATTTAGGGTATACAGGCAACGTGACAAATTTTTAAGAAGAATTAATCATTGATTTAAATCCATATGCTTCCTTACTGGTCCATAATTAAGCATATACAGGATTATACAGAATTAATAACATCGCGACCGAGAGAAGTAATCTGCTTCAGTAAACTATATTTAATCCTCCGAGTTCTTAACATCATTTTGAAAACTTTGAAAAGTTGAAGTTTATAATTTGCTTTCTTATTTGAAAAGTTTGATTCTTTTTCATTTTACTTTTTTAAAACTTACGTTAAGTGCAGCAGTTATAATCCATTGTTCGAAAATTTATCGTGATTTGTATAATGTAATAAATAATAAATTATGCATAATGGAACATCAAAATTAGGATTCTTTGCAAATCTCACGTAGAATAATTAATAATTACAGTCGATGAATGTAGCTTGTACAAAAGGACTCAAATTCCAAAACTTTGAGACTCTCAGAACAATAGCGATTCAATAATATGACCAGAGCGAAAATTATATTGAACTGTAATACGGCGTATATATATGTGTGTGTGTGTGTATCTCTCTCTACAATGACTATTATAAATCATCAAAAGTAATAATTCAGATTATTATAACAAATCAACATGTGAGCAATCGAAAGTATAGTTTTACATATTTTTTATTTTCTTCTTTTGTATGCCAATTTCAATTTCCACAAATTACAAGTTTTCTGGAAGTTTCCTACCTATTCCAGACAATGAAAAAAGGTGTCATGCTGCAGGATAGTTGAAGCTATCGAGGTTGAAACTGAAATCGCACGTCACGGAGGAAAATCCTGGTCACAGAGAGAAACGGCAAAGTTAAGAGAAAAATGTCAGCACATTTTCGATGTAAAAATAGTTATAGCTTGCAAAGAGAGAGAGACACCAGCCGTCGCCTCTCGTTGGTATTCCTCTTCGTTTCCTGTCCGTTCCGTTCCGAAGATCGTCTAAACCGGATCAGGCGCAGGTGCGAGCAGTTGCATGCTACTACTTGATTTTGCAATCTGCAACGTTAACGTCAGGTTGCACATTGAAAACTCTGTGTCTAGGAAAACTAAGTGCTTCAGCCATATAAATAACAAAAATGAAAGAATTTCTATTGTCAATAATAAACCTAGTTATCAACAATGTATACATTTTTACATATTAATCTTAAATTATAAGGATAAATTCTTAAATAACAGATTTTTATTAAAACTTATTATTTTTTTTTTTATGAGATAAAGGAGAGAAAAACTGAAGAGCGGGATATTTATCTAAGGTCAAAGACTCAAATTGTAGGTCTTTTGAATATCAGATGCTGATGCGATAAATAAATCCAGATTAAACCGAAGTGGAGAATTGGGTAACCAAAATAAGGAGTAAAAGGAACGACAGTTTAATTCAGTTTGACCTGGAAAACGAGGACGCACCGCAATCAACCGGATTAAATTATTTGCTCTGGAAGATCTTTCTCGATGAAAAGAGACAAGTTGGAAGGTCACGCGTATTTTTGACTTGAAAAATTTATAGCCACAATTAACCCATTAAAACTCATTAATTCTTTCAAACTTCGTAGAAAACCACAAAGGTTATTTGTACTCATTAATTCTAAATCAATGTATCTTTATCACAGAAATTGTGGAAACTTTTGAGATATTAAAAAAAAAATTAAAAGTTCTCGGAGTTGTATTATCTTGAATAATCACAAAAAAGCGAACAATTAAAATTGATAAAAAGATTAATAAATCACTCGTCAAAATAAATGTTTCACAAAGTAACACAAAACAACTACCATAAGTACAGCAACCACGAGTATAGAAACAGAAAAAGCAGCAGACAATCGGATTAGGAAAGGATGTATCAATGGACTAGTTGGAAGAAACAAAACTTTCAATGAAGATTCGTACCTGATGTTCCGGATGTTTGTGCGATTTTCTGGCGTAGACTTTCAAGACCCTGCAGTTACACGCGACAGAGAGTGCCACTGCCGATCCCTGTGTAGCATCATACAATTATCATGTGCATAATAGAATAGCTAAATAAAGTTGTATCATCGAACGCACGCCTAAGAAATTAGGAACATGGCTAATTAATTTTTTTTAATAATAGAAAAGTTTGGATTTGTTTTCAAAAAAATATTTATTCTAAATTTTTATCTCTACGAATGACAAAAGAGTGTATATACACATGATAAAATAAATCCTCTATGTAATGAAAATAGATTTACGTTTCAAAAAATCACAATGTCTTGAATATCATCATTGATAAAGAAGAGAAAGAAATGAGGAACCAGAGAGAGGAAAATGTATACAATATTAAAAAAATATAATTTAAGTAAGTAAATTTTTTTTAAAAGGAAAAACTAGAGAGATTTAAAAAAATTGCTCAAAACTTGTTCCACAGTCTCAACCACAATTGAAAAAAACTATGAAAGATAGGAGTTAAAGAACGAACGGAAGGAAAGACGAACATGACAGGATGAGAGTGTGCAATTGGACGCAGAGTGGATAAAGTAAGAAGAGAGATCAGCACGTCTTCTATACTTTGATCGCGAAAAGCTCCCGCTGTTGAAGAACATTCGACTCAGCAAACTCGACTGGTAGGAAGAAATATGGAAGTACATTATATATAAGTATACATACATATATGTATACATACACACACATATATATATATATATATAGAGAGAGAGAGAGAGAGAGAGAGAGAGAGAGAGAGGGAGAGGGAGAGGGGAGAGGATGGGGGAGGGAGGGAGGGAGGGGGAGGAAGGGAAGGAGGGAGAAGCCGTTTACGCTTGATGCAAGATCGAACGCATCAGGAACGGAAAGTTCTTCGAAGAGCTTACCGGAAAAAGGTAAGGGAAAGAGATTCCGCGCGTTCCTGCGTTTGCCCTTTTACTTCTTTATGCGCGGCGTGATGCTGAGCGTCGCATCGTCAAGAACTCGATCGAGTTGAGATCTCTCAATGTTGGAATTGAAGTCGGTGTAGTATTGGTGCCACCGTTAGTGAATACCGAACCGCATGATAATTGGTATATTTGCATTTACAAGAAATCAAATTAAATTTCAAATTTGTTGAGCTAAATTGTGATCGAACGATGAAGAGAGAGTGTGGTCTGAATAATGGTCCGAATAATGTTCCGCGTGATGGTCTGTGCACACATAATGGCTTCAAATAATGGCTCGAATAATAGTCCGAATAATGGTCCGAATAACGGTTTCAGAGATGATCCATAAAAACATCTAGTATTAAAAAATGTGTAATATTCAGTTCATCAATTTTTGAATTTAAAGAAATCAGACATGACAAAAATGTGTCACTCCCGGGGATTTTAATGATTTCTCATCTTTCAACACCTGCCTTTATCGCGCGCTCGTATATTCGTATAGTGCCATAATCCATTTGCGGTGGAAATATTGCGGTCGTATGGTACATCATTAGGAAAGGAGTACTGGGAAAGAAATAGCGTCTTGCTTGGTGAAACTTCCACCTTCGAGACTCTTTTCGTACCGCATATCTCGCCTACATACTTGACGGGAAATGGTCCATACGCTTTTTGCCGCGTATCTTTCCTCTACATACCTGAAGAGAATGACCCGTACAGAAAACCGCCCATAGGAAGGGAATTTTCCAGACTCTGGATGCCACTCCGCAACCGGCCACTACACCGACGATCAGACTGACCTTCAGGAAGAGCATCAGCTGCAACGCCCGCCTCCTCTTCATCTTCTCGCGTTGTTTTATCTCGAGTTGCATGCTGCACGTGTACCTGCATGTGTACAAGCGCGACTTACATAATGTGTAAATCCACGACCGAGAAAGGGGGACACGCGAAACTTTCGGATGGAGATAATTCAGAAAAGTAAAGTTTGAAATTACAAGGATGAAAATGTACAAGTTACCTTAAGAATAATAAATTGTGTACAATTCGCAAACTTTTACGCGTGAAAAAACATAGTTGGAGTCCGTTAATGAAAACGAAAATGTCGGAATTGTATTATAGAAGCGCGACCGCGCATTAGATTGATTATAAAAAAAATATATTTTTTAGAAGATCTATTCAGTTATTATAAATTAATATTAGATCGTAATATAGATCGTAATATAGATCGTAATATTAGATCAATAAAAGGATGTTCACACCGTGACACGACCGTAATAAAAAGATGTCCATACCTCGATACGATCGCAGCCTTGACGAGGTAGTAACCGGAAATTACTAGCAGCAGGACGACTGGTAAACCGTACGCGTAAACTGTTGCCGTGGCTCCTAGAAACCTATAAAATCAATAGGAGTGAAAGATTAAATGTTCGCAAGTAAATTAATAAGAAGGACACATAACACAAAACTTATTTGTATAGACACATGTTTATATAAATTTTATTATATATATTTAATTTGTACGATAAATGTAATAAAAAATTATCGGAAGGTTGAAAAAAAGATATTGCTGCATTCAATATAATTCTCGCTCTGTTTATTAAATATTTGAGTTATTATTGTTCTTACAATCAAAGAACTCGAAAGAGCTGGAATTTCAGTTCTGTTAAAGGCTAAAAATATTGCATAAAAATTCACTCCAGCTTGCAATTCTCATAAGGAAATAAGAAATAGGAGAAGCATGAAGAAAGATGACGGAAATATTTATCAGCTGCCGTTTATTAAGTCTCACCCAAGGTCTCACCTATAAATCGCACGTGCGAATACGCGAAGGGAATACCAAAAATCCCGTCGCTTTCTTCAGCGAAAAACAGATTGGGTCAAAGAGCGAGTGTCTACAAAATGCGCGATTTTATCGGGATTCTGACGATATCAAACCCATTTTCAACATTCGCCTACTTTGCACATGTCGGCAGTTCGATTTTTATACACGTCGCACGAAAGAAATATTTCCCGCCATATATTTTTCTTGATTACATCTCGGATATTCGCAATCAGACGAGATGAAATTGTAACGAATGAAAACAACTTTTCTCTCGAGTCCAAATTGAAACTGTCGTAGAGAAAAAAAATTAAATAAAATCAACGCAATTGTTATTAGATACCATAACAACTAACGATATATATATAATAATAATAATATACAGAATGATTTGAAAGTTGAAAATCGAAATCATTTTTTTATTGAAAATTATGCGGCACTGAAAAAAAGTGTTTAATTTTAAGATTAATTAAAATATTTTGTTCTTGTCTCTATTTTTTAAACATCTAGATGTTTTAGTTTTAAACTTTTTCCATAAACAAAACACTGTGTTTGAATTTAAAATACATAGTATTTTCAATCCAAACACTTAATGTTTTGTTTATTGAAAAAGTTTAAAACTAAAACATCTTTGTATTTTCAATCCGAACATTAAACGTTTTGTTTATTGAAAAAATATTGCATAAAATTCACTTCAGCTTATTTAAAATTAAAATATCTTTAAGTGCTTAAGAAATGGAGACAAGAACAAAAGATTTTAATATCTTAAAATTAAACATTTCTTTTTTCAGTAAACGACGTTGTAATACTACTATTTTTTACTTCGCAAGACTTTAATTCCATTTCCTCTTTTCTTAAATCTTTTCATCTCTTTTTAATACTTGTAACAATGGAATTGTTACGTTGAACTGAAATTATTACGAGTGCTATTATTGATCTCGCTACAATTTTACTACCCATTTTCTGGAAACCGCCGAGAGATTAAAAGTCAGATTAGATCCTTAATTCCAACGTCAACAATCTTAAATTAAAACAAAGAAAAAAAAAGGAAAAATACGTGAATAAATCGAGGAAGCTGGATACGCTATGCAAATGAATTTTTGCGGAAGAAAATTGCTTTCATGATAACAGCGTCGCTGAATGCAATAAAAATTTTTAACGATACATTTTACAATCATCAATTAATATTAAAATCATTTTCATTAACTTTAAAGAATTTTAACACGCTTAATTTTCTCTTTCTTCTAAAACGTTAATTTGAAATTAACGCTTTCACGTATGAAATTGCATATGAAGCAAAAAAAGAGAAACATCTACTTTTAAAGTATTACATTTTATAAAATAAAATCGATCTATATATGTATAAAGTCTAAATATTTAAAAACAAATAAGATGTAAATTTTTACAAAAAATATAACTGCGCTGAATTAACCAAAAATTTATAATAGAAAATATGTTCCATAAAATATTCGATATAATTAATATATTAATATTATAAAACATATAATAAATATCTTGGAATTTATAATTTTCCGAGGGATGCAAAGAAAAATCGCATATTTACCTACACGCAATGATACAAGATACATGCTTGTATCGAAATATCTTGCTTTGAGAAATAGCAAGAATCTCATTCGAGTTCGGTATTCCGGTTTGTCGTCGTTGGGTGAACCTGATTTAACGAAAATTGGTCGTTCGACAAGATTTCACCGCGGGACAGAGGCAGATGGCAAGGAAGACGAAAGAAAGGAAGAGATAGCACAAGGAACAGTGGGTGGAAGACTCTGAAAATAAATAAATGATCTACCCTGTATACACGCAACATTCCTCCGAAGGACGTTTCCGACCAACCGCGACATTTCCGCTTTTCCCCCGTCCAATATCTTGATGATAGTTCGAGCATGGAAAAAGAACTCCGGCGCTCTTCCGTCAGAAGATTCTCTTGGAAAAACTGAACCCCCATCATCGTTACCGCGCGCGCGCGCTGCCGTGTCGTCTCCACCTACCCTTCGTTGGCAACCCCCAGCGAATAAAGTGGGTCGCAGCAGTGGAACGCGAGCACGACGGAATGTGCATATTAGGAACAGAGAGCTGCATTAACTCACGCTCTCACGAAGAGAGACGCAAATGCCTGGTAATTTTCGCGGTGCGGTAAGTTTTACCCGACAGGGAAAACGATTTTCTCTTGACTGAGAACAGATGGAACAAACTAACAAATCACTTTGTGTGAACCGAGTAGATAAATATAAAATGTCAAGTTTAATAAGAGTTATTTATCCCTCAGATTAAAATAATATAAAATTGTTGAATTGTAATATATTATTCTTTACATATCGGATAATCAAAATATCAAAATAATGTGCTATTTAATATTTATTTTATTTTTAAGTTGTCGCAAATGTTAAATAGAACTGAAAATAAACATTTCAAGATCAATACAAACCTCAAATTCAACACGTAAAATGCAAGCAAAAGAATAAAATGCAGATATAAAATAGTCCAAGTTCTTATTTTATGAAAATGTAAAAGTAGCAAATGAAGTGAGTGTCAAATGAGTGTCAAAGAAGTTTTAGACCACCGAATAAATACGAAAGTAAAAACGAACTGACGAAAAAGTTTAAGCTAATAATTTAATTTTAAAAAATATAACGTGTTTAATACTACAAATTAACAAGTCTTCTTTCAAGACTTTGACATTATAAAGAAAATTGTTTCATAAGAATTTTAAGAACAATTAATTATTAAATTATATTATAATCTCATACACTGGTATCTTGTTACCATATCTTACCTTATTTTTATATTGTATTTAACTTGCAGTAAATCAAGCGTACAATACAAGAATTATATATAATAATTGAAAACAAATCTCAGATTAATAAGAAATTTTCATATATTTATTATACATGTATATAATCTGTCAATTTGTTTTGACGACTAGAATCTTACCAGCAATTGAAGGGAGTGAGATCAACAACATCCCAGAAATTATGACTTTCATGACTCTGCAAAAGAGCCGCCGCTACGAGACTGATCAACGGCGTGCCCCAGGCAAACAGACTGTACTTCATGTACGTTGGTGGGTCATCGCGACGCGGCAGTGACGCCACGGTAGCGTACAGATGATGGCACATCGCTGCCAACCAGCAGACCACCGATACCCGAAGATATTGCAGACTCAGACCGAGCGAAATGCAGAGTTCCGAATCCTGAAAATCAATAAGAAACATCGTTGTTGTAATCGATGTCTGCAAAGGCCCATTATCTTTAGAATAAAAGTCAACGTTCTTTGTGACGCAAATAGAGACCTTCAGTCGCTTCTAATAATCCAGAAATTAGTTGAAAAACTTGAATTTAATGAAACGCTGCAATTTATTCGCGATTAAAGTAATGCAATTAATATAAATTAATATTTATGTGTCTGAAAGATACGTGTGTAAACATAAAGATGAAATTAATTCTAGATTATCGGAAAAAGATCCTATTATAATATGAATATCACAATGCGCATATGCGCGTATATGTACATTATATACGTAATTAAATTATAATATAA
>Ga0157363_1004392_pt1 | contig 12991 bp, 5 predicted proteins | sample AttsexASBM1_FD_111477 | JGI IMG/M metagenome (GOLD analysis project Ga0157363, IMG submission 111477) | Fungus gardens microbial communities from leaf cutter ant in Ribeirão Preto, State of São Paulo, Brazil - Atta sexdens ASBM1 | ecosystem: Host-associated > Fungi > Mycelium > Unclassified ...
TAATAAATTATCATAAATCGCATAAATATATCTAAAGTCTACACGTTTACAGAAATTGCATATGATTAAATGCATTATCAAAAAATTTCCTTATGCATTTTAAGAAAATTGATAAAGACAATTACGAAGAAAAATTATGAAGAAAACAAATTATGTTAACAATTATGTTAACAATTATGAAAAAAAGAAATCTGAAATTTATCGTGTCCTTTTAACACTCTTAAAGCTTAAAAATTACATCATTTGTAATGAAACATTTCAGTGCATGTTTATATTTTTATAATGACTGTTACTTGTCTTATTTGTATAATGACTGTGTTTTGATAATCTCTCTGATAAAACAACATAGTTCTTCATAAATCAATCTATCTTATAAGAATAATCACGGAATGAATCGTCTAATTAATTGCGTAAAGTAAATAAAATTCTTGGAGTGAATAATTGCGTAAACAAAGTCAATGTCGTTCGAATTTCCGTACATCAAAGACATTTTTCTGCATTTTGATCACGTTGATACGTAAATTTTGTTTTTTTAGAGTTCCTTAAATAAAAAAAATAATTTGAACATCATCTTGAATATAATGGACGAAACGCTTAATTAAAGTAGAATGAAGTATCTATCTAATTCTAACATACGCGAGATATAAAATGAAATCGAATTTGATTACTTGCATTACTAGAATAATATTAAAAAGCTACTATACATGAAATTAGCAAAGTTAAGCATAAGAATATTTAAACATATAAATATTTTAAATACCCATTAAGTACTTAATATCATCACGTCATTTAACAAAATATACTTGTATTATTTCATTATCAAAGTTAATTATATCTACATTTGGATACTTTAATTCATATAAAGCAGCCTTTAATGTGTGTTAAATATAGTGTGAGAGACAGAATTCTAATTCGATTCGTCAAGCGACCAAGATACATATGTATATCTATTTCATTCCACTTTAAGCAGCAGCTAAAAATGGTGGACCAATAAAAAATGTCTGAACGATATCCAAACTTTTAGGAACTCCACACAATAAAAGAACAGAGAATAAGAATTTGATTCAGAAATCATGTATTGTGAAATACACAGTTTCTGATAGGTTGATTCTTATTCTCTGTTTTTTGTTCCTTTTATTGTGCGGAGCTCCTTATTTGAAGAATTTCAAGTTATATATAAAATTTTTTCAAGTTATATATAAAATTGACGACATTTTTTCAATATACCGACTATATTGAAAGTCTGTAATCCACGTTACGTATTACATAGATATACTTAGATTACAGATATACATAGATAACAGTATAGATTTTTGATATTGTCAGTGCATTTCAAAATGTATCTTAAACAATTGTAATTACGATCAGAAAATTATAATCAAATAACACGCGTGATATGATAAGTATTTTATCTCCTATGTATACACAGTTAGATACTACAGTTTTTTCCTAGTACGTACCGACAATCAAGTGATTGCGACAAGACCATTTAATTAGTCTACATGGCGTCGTTTTCTGTTTCTCGACAACTTCTTCACCTCTTCTATTCTCATTCACGATAGAATGATTTTTCTTCGCGACGGTGCATCGTCTTTCGGAAAGCGAACGATTGTGCATCTCGTGTGTGAAAAGGAGAAAATGTTTCAACAACACTACGATACACTGGCTCGTCCGACACTCAATGAGCATTCTGACGTCTGACCACCACGAGGCACTCCACGTCACGTTATTATTACGTGATTTAATGCGCATGCGTAGTAGAGATACGCGCGAGATCATTTTTCGATTCGCACGTACTATAAAAAATGTTTTGTCCTTTGGAGTAGAAAAAACAGCGGAAAAAAATAAAAGATTGATCTGAGTCTCAGACATTTGTTTAAATTCATTTGCGATTTGTCAATATGTATATGTATATGTATGAGATATGATTAATGCAAAATGAAATAAAAAAGTTGCAATCTTACACAATTGAAAAATTTGTTTTAAATTTAACACATTTCTCGTGTTTTAGGTTCAAATTTTTGTATTAATTATAATTGTATTAATAATAACATAAAATGTTAGAAAATAACACAAACATTGTGCAAAAACTAACAAAAAATATAATTCTTTAACAAATTTAGAAATAAATTGTAGAAACATATTCCTTCAAAATTAACATTTACATTAATAATATATGTTAAATTAATTATATTCATTCATCTTTCATTTAATTATTCATTTATTCATTCATTTATTTATATTTTTTAAAACTACACTGTTTTGTGTTATTTGTTCACTTATTCACAAATTGGATTATTTGTATTGTATATTCAAACAATTTAAAATATCCAAATAACATAATCACATCATGTTAAATTAATATTCGTGATGTTAAAAATTTTATTTAACCCAAAAATTTTAATAAGAATCGGTTTTAACACAAATAAGCAATGTTTTTTACTGTGTAATTTTGACGAAAAATTTTTTAGTATATATTTAAAATTCCCGAGAAAGATAATATAATATTAATATGATAATAGAGTAATTTTGAGAATAATTTGGATTTCTTATGTTTAAAATTAAAATGAGGCAATAAAAACTATTAGAAATTTTTGTAATTCATGAGCTATTCTTACAATAAACTATATTTAATGTTAAATATAGTTAATAAATTTAAAAAAATATTTAACATTTAGTTATATAATAAAAAAATTATTAAAAATGTAGTCATAAAAAAATTATTTCATCATATAATAAAAAAAATGTACATTTCTAGCCTTCATCAGCGCAGTAAAAAGGTTGAAAAAAATTGTTAATTTATTGCAACAATTTTTCGATTTATTTATTGTATGACCGAAACGTATATATTTATTATATGAAGAAATTGGTTTTTATTATATGATTAAATTGCTAATTTAAAATCTCTTCGAATTTGTATATTATTAAATGTCAAGGGATTTGATTCCTATATTGGAATATCTATATTATACATAGGATGAAATCAAATTTAATCAAATTTCAATATATCTAATCGTAAATATTAAGTACTCAAGAGTGTGATCTTAGAATTCTGCTAAAATTCTGAAAGGTGCGTAACGTGCATGTGAATAATATTGATAATATATCTAATCATTTGATAAAGAACAATGCTTTGGTCAATTATCTAAATAATAATACTATAGGTAACAAATACGTAAGTGCACCTCTAAGTCGTTGATGGCACATAATACATCTATTGATTTGCAGTTCACATTTTTTGTAAAATCTGCAATACTGTAAAATCTATAAATAGGAAAAAAATGATACCTAAAGTATATTGAAATCTTTATGCAAATAGGTAAAACTTCTAAATAAATAAATAAATAAATAAATAAATCCATTAAAAGTGAAGATGCCTAACACAATTATGATTCAAGTAGGAAATTTCATTAAAATACACAAGGAAATGATATCAAATTACTCATTCTGATGTTGATATTTCCGCACCGCACAATAAAGGGATTTCCATTATGATTATATTTCAGATTGAAAAGGATTTTTTTATGATATATGATGTATTAGCGAAGTGACTAATAATAGTGTGATGTCAATAGATAAGTTATTGTAGAGAAATTACTATGCACAAACTCCTTTTCTTTCTTTTTTGTGTGAAAATTCATATAGATGTGTATAAGAGTATCAGGAGCGCAGTAAGAACTTAGTGGAGTAAGGAGTGCAAGATATAGCTGAATGAAATAGATACAATGAAATAGAAACAACGCGATCTAAATAAAGGTAATATTGGAATAGAAAAAAATATTTTTAGCTAATATTATGTGTGTGTTTATGTAGCTGAATCCAATAATTTAATTATTAGTAATCAACAATAAGAAACTAGGCTGATATGTGAATAATACAAATAAACGACAAGCTGAATCTTAGTAAGTAATAATATTTTAGCTTAATAATATTTTTATATTTTGAATTTTTTTAAAACACAATTTTAAATAGAGTTGAAATAGCACAAATTTAATTAATCAATTTAATAATAATGATACTAATAAGTCTTTTAAATTATTGTAAATAATTATATTTGTTTTAATTATTATAACTTCAATCTTAGAGTTCTGCTAAAACTCTGAAAGATGTATCAGATTAATAATTAAATTAGATTTCTTAGACAAATACACACATACATCGTACAATGCATATCTACATATGCGATGTATTCTTATAAATTATCGATATAAGAAATAACAAGTAGATATTCACAAAGCAAATTTTGTTTGTAAAAAAATCTTATAATTATATAATGTACACGATTATATATGTATTATATAAATAAAAATTGTCAATAATTTGTTTATTTAAATGTCTGTATAAAAATCTTTATCGCAAACATGTAAAAATGAATGAACGGATAATCTTTTTTAAAAAATAAGATAATTTTTTAAAAATCAAATTATTAAGAAATCTTCACAAATGCTTCGAAAAGTAATGATTCTCTATGGATTTGAAACGCATTTTCCAAATGGAAAACTTCATAAATTTTTTTGGCTCCGTCAAGCGCGAGTGCGTCCGCCACGTGTCGCTCATAGCCTTTTTTGTCGTTAGATAAAACGTGCACGTTCGGTGCCTAATTCAATTATGGCGCAAAAAAATAATGTACCTGCCTCATGCGTCGAATATACCGTGTGGTAATTACGATTTTCGCCTACGTCAAAAAAACGCTTTAAAGCGTTACAATCGTTCATATTAGTTGCTTTTGCGAGCAATTTATATAAAACATGTTTTATATAAATACATAATATATTATCAATATAAATAAAATATATCGTTTTTACATAATAACATGATATTAAATAACACGTAATAATAGCTACACTGTTTATTAGTTTGTGACTAACTCTTTTATTTTTCATGTAAACTAATTTTTAATTTCAATTTTTTTACAAAGTGTATTAAATTATTATTTGTATTCTATTGAATCGTAAACAGTTATTATCGCTATAATATATTTTAAATGTAAAAAATTAATTAAGTATTAAATTAAATATTAAATTTTATTTGCGTTATATAGAATTTCTTATTAACTTGCTATTGAAGATTGAAAGAAATTGCATATCGAGAATTTGTGTCAAATTGTATTACTTTCGCACAATATGTATTTAATCGCATATAAATTGACAGTTATATAAAAACAGTTATATATATTATATAAAGTGACAGTTCGATAAGCTGAACACACAAATTAATAATTATGAATTTGAATAATTTTATTTATTCAAATATTTATATTTCGCAGAATCTTCCTCAACAATTTTAATTGTTTAAAGACAAATTTAACAAATTATTTTATTCATTTTTTTTCTTGGAAACAAATTCTTTTCTGCGCATTTTATATTTTCACCTAAAATAATCGAATATATAAGTATAATTAGATTTCAAAGTTAAAATTTTTTTTATAAACGGTAATTAAGTTTTTATAACGACCAATAAAATTAATCCTTTGCGATTCGCTGAGAGCATAGTGCCGTGATTCGAATTTCAACGTTCCGGTCTATCAACAACGTATATCATAAAAACATATATCATATAAAAACATTAATCTTACGACAAATATATACTATTATTACAAGCAGTTGTTAATAAATAAAAAATAAAGAAGCATATTGAGTTGAAACTAAAGCGCTATGAACTTCAAAATTTGAAAACTTAAGAATCTCTACTCTCAAAAGATCACTAGATATATGTTTCGAGTTTCTGTGAGTTTGATCTTTTTTTTTTACACATAGAAAACTATGAGTTGGACAAAATTTTCTTCTCACTTTGTAGGTCTGTCATGCATGTATCCAAAAACATTTGTCAAAATTTTTTAACATGAAAGCTAAATTATTATTTAAAAATATTCCTAAGTTTTTTTGTTACTGAATCATCGAGGATTAAATAAAAGGAACATTTTGATATTATTACTCATAATTTCGTTAACAGTTAGAATTAAAATTATTTCATATATTATTGTATAGGCTCTAGTAAAGTAAATCAACTATTACGACGCAAGTTGTATTTACATTAAATTTAATGTACTAGTTTTAATATTAATAAACTTATGTCTCGCATAACAACTTGCGTCGGCTCTTTATTAATAATTGAAATATTAGAATATTTTGAATTTATGCATTACATTATGAATTACATAAGAAGATAAAAAGCAAGTTAAGAGTATAAAAGTCAGTATTAAGGAGATCCTAAAACAAACTCCGACGAAATCACCAGAGAGAGGTCGTCACACATCGCACATGTCTTTTTATACTATCATATCAATATCTCATGCATCTATAATACACGTAGTCACACATACGTGTCAATTTTTTTTGTATAACAAATTCGCCGCGATAAAGCGTCTAAGTCTAATTAAAAAACTCGATGTTGTTTGTTCGTGTAAACTATGTGTCTGGAAACCACTATTCGTACATACAGTTGCAAAATTTTCATATCAAGCAAATATTATCATGACTTGATAGCTGAGATGTTAAAAAATAGTAAAAAACATATCAATTTTGAAATTTTTCATTCTCGATATAGACTTCACTTTCCAGACGTGTATTAATGCATATACTTTAATCCTGGAAAAGGACTTTCGAATCGATGAAAGAGAAAAAAATATTTCTTATACAAAAATTGTACGTGCTTACGTGGTAAAACAGGAGGCTTTAGGATCCCCTTAACTGTATCAATATCAATAAATGACCAATATCAATATATGCTTATTATATGCAAACATATCTGGAGACACGGTCTCGGCATTAAGCATTGACGCGAGATAAAAGCACTGTTGTTTATCACCTTCGTGATAAACAACATGCCTATTAATCTGTAAATACATGTACATTTTAAGTTAATATAAGTAAAAAATTGCTAAATCTCTGAACTCTCGCATAAATCAATGGCAAATTTTTATTCTTCTATTAAATACATATAATTTGCTATATTTATAATTTTTTATATTATCATGGTATAATAGAAAATGATATATCGTAACAATTTTAATGTAATGTTATAATTTTTTTAAAAATCTATCAAGAATCAATAATAAATATTTAAATTTTGCGTGATGTTGATGACGAATTTATTTAAAATTCTTAGAAACAATTTAACAATTTAACAAAGTTATATGTAATATGATCTTCTAACACGAAACTGATAATTTTCTTATTCAGTCTAGATAAATCTGACTCACCTTATCAAGTTAGCAAATATTCAGTATCACTGTGAAAAACAAAATTCGTCAAAAATTCTGTGAAGATCGAGTAAATCATATTATATTATACGCGAATATAATTTATTTTTGTGTTAAGTTTAAAAGTCAAGTCAATTACCAAGATAATTATATGTTTGAATAATTCAAATAAATCTGTTGAATATATACATATAAATAATATAATCTTTTTTATATAAATAGAATTATTTTTTATATGAAGATGAAACTTATCAGATTGCTCGTAGCGAATAAGTTATATATTTGATCAAGCTTCAGTTATTGCATTAAATACACAACAGTAATCGACACGTAGTTTACATATTTCAATAAAATATATTTAAAATTTACATAGAAATATTATTAAACAAGCATCAAGATCCAGTCTTAATATATGGCGCTTCTTTATTTATTTGATTTATTCATATAGCGGTGTAGTGTTTTATTAAGTTATCTTCAATCAGAAGCAGACAAAAACTCAATCGAAAACTTGATCAAATTTCTTTATTTTCTTTAAGATATACCTCTGAAATCGTGATAGCCTTGATTTTTCGTGCATTTCGTGGCACTATTATCATATATAACAAGACGAATGAGACGAGCAAATTACGGAGATTAAGTGCCCTTTGTCACACTTTCGCGATGCGGGATGTCTCATCGCGGCGGAGAGAAAAACGAGTAGACAAGTAAGGAATTGCAACGTGTAGCGTGATTCATTCCTAATGTATTTCAACGTGTAACCATGTCAAGAAATGGTAAAATGCGTCAACTTATACACTATTAAAAATATTCTTTTAAAAATTTGATCATGCATGGTATATTTATATGATCAACTGCAATTTCGAAATTACCAAAGTATAAAAATACTACAATTTTATTAATTTTTTATCTACAAGTATTATTACAATATTATTACAAACTGTTCTAATAATTAGTATATTTTAACGATCATAAGTATGTATTTTATATTTCATAATTATTTTACTATATTTATTACTTTATTTTGTCATTGTATTTTTTTACATAATACGTATTCGGAGAGATTACTCTTTACTCGATTGATGTTTAAAGAATTATGATTTCAGTACGTATAATAATATATTTGTATCTTCGCGAATCTTCTAATGTGCCGATATATAATGACCGTTAAATCATCGCATAATCTAGCATCGGCTTCGTGATGGATGGACCGGACATTGTTTCAACTTCCACATGATCCGGTTAGTCCAGCGTCGTACGTGCACATTTATGCCCCTAGAACGAAGATCCCTAAACTCAAATTAGCCTTGAATTCTCCTTAATCTGAGTCTAACTAACTGTGTGTGTCACGCTCACTGCATATGTGCGAGCAAGAGAAGAACGGGCGATGAGTGGCACACATCTGTACGATACAAACGTTGCGGGGGAGAACATAACACCCACTAGTAACATACACGGCTGCGCCGTAATCATTTAAAAGGTTAAAGCCCTGTTTGATACTTCGGAATATATATTTTTTTCTCTTTCTTCTTCTTTTCATTTTTCTCCTGCAAACATCTGTGTAGAGTTTTATCCAGAACATATGGATTGGAACAGCACGAGGGTAGAGAAGAGCATAACAAAATTCAGTCATTATCATTATCAAAAGTAACATTGATTAAAAATTTAACTATTACTTGTTTATGTAAATGAATTTGATTCTTATCAAATTAAAATTGAATAAGTTTAATTTAAAATAATTCTACATACGTAGAAAGAAAATTTAATTTATATTTAACGCAAAAAAAGTTTATTCAAGATTCATTTTTTTACTTTGGATGCTTTTTTGCAATTTTCCACTGGTCATGATGTCATTTTGTCAAGAGAGATGTATTTTAATTTTACGAATAAAGATAAAATACAATAAATCTCAATAAGTACGTAGGAAAATGTCCAACTTTGATTACAACGCGTTCGAAACAGATTATTATACTTCATCATGTATGGTACTTCTCAAATGCTCTTACAAGAGAAATTCTCTGTATATTAAATAACATTCGTACGCTTGTATTGTCGCATATATACGGTGCTTAGAACGAGTAGATCGTACAGCTCATTGCTATAATTACGCGACAGATGCACAGGAGAATTTAAAGCGACAAGCTCGTAAAAATTCTAATTAAACACCCGTCTGTAATGTATTGCATTGCACAAAGCGGCACACCCGTAAAAATTCTAGTCAAACATTCGTCCGTAATATTGCATTACACAGTTCGTGGTTTCCCTGTCAGGCTTCATTACACGCGTGGTTTCACCCTCGGCGAATGCGCTTCCATGCACTCGTACCGCATAAGCGACAGAAAGGAAAACGAAGGGAAAAAAAGACAAGTACCTCGGTTGGAATCCAATTCTCACGTTTCTATGTCTGTTATTCATCTGATCGTATCGAATAACGATTGATTAGAAATGACTGAAAGTTAATCTCAACGGATGCAAAAGCTTTAATTCTCTTCTTATTAATGTGATGTATAAAATTATATTAATTGAATATATTTAACAAAAAATATAAGTAATGTGAGACAAATAGATTCAATTTTTCATTTTTTATAAAAGTATTATGAATTTCAATATATATGCAGTCAAAAAAATAAATTTTTAGATAAAGTTGAACAACATAAAGCGATAATAAGATTGTATTATTAGTATACTTACATCTTATTTAAATTTTCTATTTCAACTTCTCTTTGTTTATACATAAGTATACGATATCTTTTGCTGTTTTTTCAATCAAGAAAAAAGTTATTTTACAATTTCACAAACGAGATAGTTGTCAGTGAGAACACTGGCGATTAAATTAATTATAGCGTGCTAGTTTCCGCGAAATTCCGCAGTTTTAGTTCAGGAAGAATGCGCGGTATGTACTTCCGACTATTCACGGTTTACTTGCTAATGCAATAAAGTCAGTCCCGTCAGTTAACACATAAGCTAACACTTCCTCTCATCAGGCGTAAAGACATACACATTCGCTACGAATATTTATGGGGCTAATAAAAGCCATGCTGCACTCAATTAGCAAAATGGGCTTTAAGTACTAGATTCGGCAAATTGGTTATCATAGACGTTACTGGAGTAGATAATGTGACTTGCATCGAGGAAGTAAAATTTTAATTTGATAATTCAATTCTCTGATCTTTTTCAATCATGAGAAAGGATATATCTGATAAAAAGGCAACAATAGCGAATCTTTTTGAAAGAAAAATTCTGTCAGCTATAGATTTATAGCAAAACTGTAAAGTGAAAAATCTGAAAGTTATCAAATATGTACGTGCGAATAATCCTCGAACTCATTTTATGGAATTTTAATACAAAATATCGAAAAAAATAAGACTAAACGAAAACTAAAATATTACATAGATTGATATAAATGCGAGAAAAATAACTAATGTTTTTTATTATATCAAATTTGTAAAATTGTGAAATCAATATCATATTTGCAGAATTTTATTATAATCAGATAATTTTTACTCTTCCCTAAAAGATCTAAAATAGAACAGCAAAATTCGAGAAAAATTATTAAAATCAGAAAACGAGAGAGAGAGAGAGAGAGAGAGAAACGAGCCAATTTTATATTTTAACGAACGATACGTTAACAAAAATTACATTATGACTTTTTATTATTTCAATTAAAATTGATTTAAATTGTAATATTTTCCTAAATCATCTCTTCCATCTTTTCCATCATTTCGGATTCCTGTCTTTTACATTCTTTTTGGAACATATCAAGAACTCTCATACGTTTCAAGGAAAAACTGGGGAATTTATTGATTGCAAACTTTAAAAAATGGAATAGTACTTAGATTATAGAGATCAAGTTCAAAAGCGTACATAAATATTCTTGAAACTTACTTGATAACGCCAAAGCCAGATCTATGTATAACCAGCGTAATCTTTTGCAGATACTCATGATTTTTTCGGATACAGTAGGAGACGTTGTTTCGTTATTGGTGTTCTCCACTGTTTCCTCCTCCAACGTTATGGTACTACACCTCGTCAATTGTTCTGTGGAACTCTGAAGAAAAAAAAATTTGTCAAAAGCTTGAAATGGATGAAACCATGATCATATGGAAATATCTAGACGGAGGTCTAAGATAAAGAAGGTCTAAGATATCTCTTTTATCAAAGTATCAAGGGAATGAAATCTAAGGGAAAAAAAACCTATCGTGACTATCTTGGCTGATTAGTCTAAGGCACGTAACACCGTGTTCATAAATAGTTAATATGAGTTTTCGTCTCACTATCCATCGTCGTCTTTTGGTTGATCACTATTCTTCTTTTTCCTTGAGCTTTAACCCCACAGCGTTATTATGTTCCGATCAAGTACTTCGTACGTCCACAAAGCAAATACATACATTAAATACATTTGAGATGTGTACAAAAAAATGTGTGTACAAAAAATATTAAATGCGAAACGCACACAATGATATTAATTAGACGTATAATTCTGTTCCAAAATATAGTTCGTATTATATTTTATTACAAAGTATCTAAAATTCGCGAATCAAAATACTAAGATACCTGAACTGAATAAGACCCTCCTAATTTATTTATTTTTTTTTTTTAATTCTATTTATAAGGCTATTGAAATAATCTAAATGAGACTCAAATCTTCATTTCATTCATTTTCAAAAATAAAATATATTGTTTATATAAAATATGTGTAAGTAAACGAAAAAAATTTTGTTAAACTCTGACATTGGGTCTATATGCATATGAATTAATAAGACCCAAATTAAAAATAACAAAGAAAGTAAACATTTTCTTTCTAAATCAGTTTTTAAAATGATTATTAATCATAGAAAGGAAATTCCTTAGGACTTACTCTACTCTCAAATATTACGTTTAATTTTATAATTAATTCTTTAATCTTTGGAAATTTTTAGCAATTTGAATGCAAATTTGATTTCTTAAAAGGTAGCAGCATTGAAAATCGATGTAAACTCCACACATAACAAATAATAATAGCTATAATAAAAATCACATAAGTGGCCCTTTTTTAATAAGTACATCATTTAAAAAAATACTTATATTTATTTTAAAAAATTAACATGGGAGAAGCTGACTGATAGCTTACTTAGTCCCTTCCCCCCTTCTCACAAAATATTTATTTTTAGCTAAACGAAGTGAAGGCAAAAATTTTTTTTGCGGATTTTGAGAGCATATAAATAGCGCATTATTACATATTTACATACATAATTTATATTACATACATAATATTAGGTGTGGGAAAAAGTTCGTGGCGTTTTTTTAATGCCATCTAATGGGAAAAACGCCATGAACTTTTTCCCACACCTAATATTACATACATAATTTACAATATTCATTAAGTACAAAAACGAAAGCCAAGATCGATCAAAATTGAATGTTTTACACAATATATTCTTATATTAAATTAATTTATTTCAGATGTGATTGAGAACCGAAAAACTTTCGATTTCAATACAATCATTCTGAAACACTAATAATCCCCCCTAAATTAGAATAGAAAGAAAGAAAATAAGAAACTTATTGCGAAAAATATTACTTCAGGATTCAAATCTGGGACCTCTCAACTTTCCGAGAAGAGTGTCTTAGCCTACTTTCTTTCTATTCTAAATTAAACATCTTTAATGTTTAAAAAATAGAGACAAGAATAAAACACATTTCTTTTTACGGTGTACATATAAATAGTAAGTAGTTATGTCATATAAATAATAATAAAATCGTATATTTTTCATCAGAAAATAAATGAATAAATAAAAAGAAGGAAATAGTACA
>Ga0157363_1004394_pt1 | contig 12987 bp, 12 predicted proteins | sample AttsexASBM1_FD_111477 | JGI IMG/M metagenome (GOLD analysis project Ga0157363, IMG submission 111477) | Fungus gardens microbial communities from leaf cutter ant in Ribeirão Preto, State of São Paulo, Brazil - Atta sexdens ASBM1 | ecosystem: Host-associated > Fungi > Mycelium > Unclassified ...
AGTCACGCTCGTGATTATGATTATGATTATGATGAGGCGTGACTCACCGCACGAACAAACAATCTCACATGATTATCAGACGTCAGTCCGAACTTAATAGGTTCAACTCCGGCAAACTCGGCCAGCCATCCATACTCTGAACAGGGCCAAGGGTGCTGATCTCTGTCAATCAAGGCAGTCAAGAGAACAAGGAGACAACGCACAATACCCTCGAATAGATTGTAACAAGTAGCGCCAACAGACCACCAGTCGGCCTTGAAACCGTAATACTCGCCTTTCAAGGCCTCGGGTGCCATGTATATGGTTGTTCCGGCGCATCCCCGAATGACAGGCTCAAGATCTGCCATAACGCTTGCTTCACTTCCATGATCTGAAAAGTCGACAGCAAGGCCAAAGTCACTGAGACAGATGTGACCATCTGACTTGAGGAGAATGTTGCTGGGTTTGATGTCGCGATGAAGTATGTGGTTTTCGTGAAGAAAAAAGACGGCAGCGCACTGGGAAATTTATCAGTTCTGATTAGACCGGCAAAAAATGAGTACCTACGAGTTCAGCCGTGTAAGTTCGAGCGGCTGAGATGGAGAAGTATCCTTGCGCCCTCAACAAATCTTCTAAATCGCCTCCGGGGTGATACTCCTGTTATGTCAATAAAGTCAAAAGATGGTTGAATTGGATGAGTTGGATGAGAGACTTGCGCACCGTGACGAGATAAAAATTCTTCTTGTCATGGAAACTTGCCTCCAACTGGAGTAGGAATCGATTTCCACGCAAACGTCTCATCACCTTTTGCTCCCTCAGAATATCGTCATAATGCACATGACGACTCTTGAATATGACCTTAACAGCAAAGACCGTTTGATCTTCTGAGGGTCCTTGAGCGAGATAAACTCTTCCTTGCCCTCCAATACCTAATAATTTCTTGACAATGAGGTTGTGGATGCGCAGTTCTCCAGATGATTCCAGAATCTCGGGACCGAGCTGGTAATAATGGCCGATGTTGCCACTATCCAAAGCCGGAAAACTGGCGGCGATGTCTCTTATAAGTGCATCTTTCGGGTTCCTTGGAGCAGGTGTGGGAGATGAGGGGAGGTCAGAGAGTCGGGGAACTGGTTTGCGGCGAACTTTGAAGGGACGCTGCTGGATAGTATTTTCTTTCTTTGGATTCACAGGCTGCTTGATTCCCAGGGACTGTCTGGAATAGAGGAGGGGAACTTTTGTTGGGGGAAGTAGACGACGGAGCTGATCGCTGGAAATGTTATACAATAGCCTGATCTCAATGGGAGAGTCCATATGGACAGAAAACTTAGGCTGAAGGCGGTGGCAAGGGTCTGTTCCACATAGACAGACGATCTCGAAGCCGGAATTCTATGGAAAGAAGCTTAGAATGTCGTGATGAATAATAGGTCAAATCACACCTCAAAGTCTGACAACACCTTGGAGGTGAGCTGCTGATCCTCAAGAAGCTCCAAGACGCCAGTGTTGGCGTCGGAAATTCTGTATTCCTTGACATATATGTCTTTCACAGCCTCTGGATACACGATGGCAGATTTCTTCGAAGACTAGATCAGGAGTCAGGACTAGCAATGAAGGTAGTGGTTCACCTTAATGTCGACCGCCAAACGTTGTTCATCCTTGACAGCAGGACATATGCCCAAGACATGTAATGCAATATCTTCCGGTCTCGACAAAATATCAATTTCGAGACCGATCTTTGACTCCTCCTGCTTACAACTCGGAATAGAAACCAGGGTGTTCCAGTGTTCCTGAGCCATACAAATTGTCTGAAAAGAAGTGGTATAGACAGCACAAAACATACCATCTGCGCGAGGGCATTTTCAAGCTCCTGGGTCTCATCATCCGATAACCGAGTCCCGTGAGAAAGAGCGGGAAAATTTATCTTGACGGACTCCGTTTCATAGGGTATGGACTGCATTCTGCCGGAGGTTCAATGTGAATGCTGAAAGTGCTAATCTGGTCCCAAGTGCGTGGAGGCGAATTGTATAGGGGACAAGCGTCGGCGCTCCACCTTTTATTTCGAAATACGAAGTAGCCTGGGCTCTCATTGACTGCTTAGGCCGTAGGGGAAAGAGAGGCTGACGAATTGTTTATTGTAGGAAATTAGCGTAGCGATTGCTGAGAAATTTGATTTAAAGACTGACCAGTTTGCCCTGACTCCCTTTGGAAAGGCATCCAAACATAATGGCAATTTGAGCCCAACTATTTTCCCTTGACATGGAGAGGACCAGCAGTTTTCTGTGTGTCAAGGATATCCAAGAAACAAAGCCACAGTAGTATAGTGCAATGTGAGAAACTGATGACTTACCAATATAGTAAAGCTATTGTAAGAAGCTGGATATGAGCAGTATAAGACAAGTGTTATATGCCCTTTTTTTTTTTTTTAAATCAGCAATTTATTACACGGGGCACGTAGGCAGACCGTGGTAGCTACTTTCGTAACTACATACAAAAGAACAAGACTACATGAAGTTAGAAAAAGAAGGAAAAGGTAAAAGAAAAGAGAGAAGAAGAAAAGAAAGGAAAAAGAAAAAGAAAGGAAAGAAAAAAGAAGGAGAAAAAGTAAAAATGTCAGAGTTTGCATGTAATCAATATAAGAGAAACTAAATGTCTCTAAGAAAAAGAAAATGCGCTTGGATTAAATTCCAAGAACATGATGAAATGGCTCAGAGTATCTCTCCTTGGATTCCAATACCCATTAAATCTACTACATTCGTGAAGGATATGGCGTCTTGACTCGATAGGATATTGTCCACAAGGACATTTGAACTCCTCCCTCAGGAAGAATCTAAGTCTATATTCGCCAGTAGGAGCATGGTTTGTGATAGCTCTTGTGGCTGTGCACATAAGGAGTTCAAATGGCCAATAGCTTTAAGCCATGAACCTCCTTTAGAGTAAGATGGTTCGATAATGTTGTTTTTGTCATCCAGAAGGTCCAAAAATTGTTTCCCTTTGAGATTGGAAGCTTGGAACGTCATTTTCCAAACATTTAGTATGTCATCGCTTTCACTCTTTTTGCTGAATTCCCATGAATTTTTACATGGGTAGAGTGGCATAAGATTGAATGTTTTGGTTTCTTTGTCAACTTGGGCATTCCCAAAATTTGATAGAGTTGGTTTTACAACATTTAAAGAATTTACGAAGATCTGATAGGATAGCGACTGATTGAGTTTGGTAGGGATAGACAGATAGGTCAAAAACCTTTTTGACCACGTGGATGGAGTCAGTGATAACAACAATCTTGGATATATTGTTGACACTTAAAGACTGGTTTATACCACACCTAATGGCGAATAATTCTGCTTCAGTACTTGTAACATGAACGGCATGGTGAATCGTCTTCATTAATGGTTTATTGAGCACATGTATATGGGTGATAGATGTAGCGACATTATTCTTGATGCTTGCATCAGCAACAATGATGGTGACGGAAGGGAATGATGAATTTTCTAGAACCATTTCGTCAAGTTCTTGCTTGCATGATTTATTGTTATTTTCTTTTCTACAATTATTAAAGGAAATACGTTCTGAAAAATTGTCAATAACTCTACAACCAGGAGAAAATTCTGAATCAAGAGGAGTAAAAGATGGAAAACATTCGTTAGATCAGTTGGCCATATCTATCAGGTGACCTTTGACAAGAGAATGTTGTCAATTAGAGAGGGAGTTGAGAGCAACAGCATTGAGATTTGATTGCGGATTGAGTTGGGAATCAATGAGAGAGCGAATAAGATGGTTAGAAGATAGTCTGTATGCTCAGAGTTGAGATCGACCACCAAGTTTTTGGAAATGAAGATTGATGGGTACTAAAGCTTCAATACCATATGAGGGGGAGGTTTTGAAAGCCCCCAGTATCCAAATTGCGGCTCTTCTTTGCATTTTTCCTAAGATCTTCAGATGATATGCCATCGGAGCGCGTTTGTAGTATCACAATGGAAACTATATAAGGCAATTGGTAAAACACAAGACCTATAGAGAAGTCATTTCTGGAGAGGGTTGATGCCTCAAATTGAATTGCCACAGATTTTCATGTACTTGACAGTAGATATCAATTTATTAGCATAAAAGTCCACATGTTGATGGAATGTTAGCTTTTTGTCAAAGATGAATCTGAGATATTTCCACATATTGCTAGGTAGAAGGATATTTTCCCCTAGTGGAGTAAGGTCGAGAGGAGGAGGATTGAATGCTCCATGTGATCTGTTAAAATGGAAAACTTTAGTTTTGGAGTGTTCAATTACAAGACCAAACTTTTTAAGAAGATTAGTTAGTATATTGTAACTACAAAAGAGATGACTGTTTGAAATGTCAAAAGAATTGCTTTGGGAAATAAAAAGACCATTGTTTACAAAAGAAATGATGGAGATAGGAATTTTTAGATTTTTAAGGCGATTTTCTAAAATATAGATAAAAGGCAAAAGGTATAATACAGATAGAATAGGGGAGAGTGCAGAGCCCTGACCTATTCCAACATTGACATTGTATATAGAGGACATAAAGTTGTTCTAGAAGTAATTTGTTTTCCTGTCCGTAAGATAATTGGCAAAAAAGGAGACAATGTGATTGTTGAAGCCCGCTTTTCTTATAATGAGGGACAGGAGATGATGATTCAATGAGGGGAAGAACTGGGCAATGTCAAAAGTGAGAGTACTTGTGGATAAATTCTTAACCCAACCAGTATGAATTATATAGGTAAGAGCAACACCTGCATCTACAGTAGACTTGAATTTGAGACCACCAAACTGGCTAGGATGAATGAATTTGTTTGAAGCTGTATTGAACTGAAGTCTTTCTCCAATGACTTTCTTAATGAGCTTCCCCACTGTATTGAGAAGGACAATTGGCCTGAATGCTTTAGGTGAATTGTACGATTTTTTGTTTGGTTTAGGGATGACTATTGTGGTAGATCTTTTGAAATGCGAGGGCCAATATTCTAATTTAATACAAGTGTTAGCAATAATAATGATAATATCAAGACAATCATCATCTTTGAGAATAATCTTAAGATAACTCCATGATAACTTGTCTGGCCCTGGAATGGAAGAATTGTTGCAATTGATAATGGCTAGTCTGAATTCTTCTTTCGAAAAGGCTGGCCAAGACAATGTAGGTTTGTCACCAATTTCGTCAAGAATGTTGACATTGACCTGACAATGAAGGGCCATGTTAAAGGTAAAATGAAGAGTGTTCCACAAATTGCCTAGTTCAAGACAATGTTGACCGTTATATTTAATGGCTTCAATAGTGGGTAGTTTGCACTTGTTGACCCAGTTCATGAGTTTCCAAGGGCTATGTCTTTTATTAGCAATTTCTTGAATTTTTGTATCAAAGAAATTACGTTTAGAAGATTTGACTTGACTCTTGAACATTTTCCAATCTTCTAGACTTCTTGTTGTCCTGTAGTTGTTCAATGCATGATTGTATTTCTTGTTCCACCAGCTCTTGGAATATTTTGTGATTTTGACATGTTTGCTATTCTTGTTCCATGCAAAATTGATACTTGGCATGAATGAGTTAACCACTTCTTCAAGTTTGCTAATGTTTGACAGATCTGAAATGTCAATTTTTTTGATAGCAATCAAGACTTCCTTGACAAAATTGGCTTCTTCTTCACTGTTTTTTGCAATGGAATATTTGACTTCATTGATATTTTCATGTTCAATAGCAATTGTGACTGAGAGAGGAGCATGGTCCGAGGACAGATGCAAGTCTGGATGAATTTGGTGATTGTTGAGTTTGGTTGATCCACTTTGTAAGAACATCAGATCGATGACTGAGTTTGACCTACTATTTGAATCTGAGTATCTAGTAGGAACATGATTAGTAGGGAAAGATAGTTCTAGATTAAACAAATCCACTATAGTCATAAGGTCATCACTGATAATTGAATGATGAGGAAAAGACAGATCCCAAATATTATCTCTAATATTGAAATCACCAGTCATAATGAGAAAATTCGAAATATTCACCTTAGTATCCTTGAGATACTTTAAGGTGGAGTGCAAAGAATCAGAATAAGCATTCAAGATCCAAAAGACAGAGTTGTTGCTAAAGAAGGAGACAAGAAGAATATCTCTGTGATTAAAAATATCTTTTTAAAGAGAGAAGCAAAGAGATGAAAGTCTAATGTTGATATAAACCAGGACTCTTGGGAAATCGTTGGGTGAACCCAGCTCTCTAGTGAAGGTAAGCCAGTTTGGATGACTAGGGACACCTAATAATGGAATGTTTTCTAAGTTTTCTGAACTAGGAATGGTTCTAAGTGTCGTCCATGAAGGTTCTTGGATGAATATGATGTCAAAATTATAATTGACTTTGAGGATGGTATTGATAAGGAAGTTATTTTTCTGGACATTTTGCGAGAAAACTTTTAAGTCCTTTAAAATCATAAATCAGCTTCATTCATGTTTGAACAGATAGATTGAGTTTCTCCTGGCTTTCCGGAGTTTGGCGTATTCTTTGGAATGCCACTCTTTGTTGAAGTGATGCTTCTAGAAAGGGCATTCAATTGAGTTGGCAAGGTGGGAACCTCTGCAGTTAAGGCACTTGAACATGTAAGGGCAAGAGTTGCCCTTCTTAGTTTCAGGCCTAAGAGGGTTCGATTTGGTGGTAGCTTTACAACACCAAGCAAACTCGCAATGATGTTCAGTCATATGAGGGCCATTGCATTTTACACATTTGGATCCCTGGATATGGCATACCCCTGCCAAATGACCCCACTTCCAACAATTCTTGTATTGAGGGATACCAGGATTCATGTTGGCACCTCTTACTGTTGCAATGACACTTCCTACATTGAAACATCTGTTAATAATTTTCTTAGCATTGTTACTGTTTCGGGTATTCCATATGTCAATCCAGACAATAGCCATGTCCAATTTAGGAAAGACCTTGATAATGCATGGTTTTGACGTGAGAACGATATCATTAAAGATATGATTGTTCTTGAGGATGTATTCAATATCCTCAGAAGAGATATGAGTGTTGGACTTGTCAACAAAGTATGGGATGCCCACGATTTTAAGGTAGGACTTTGACTGAGGGAGTTGGGGAGAGGAGATGTTATTATCGTTTGTAGCAAGAGAACTTTTGACATATTTTTTGATCTTCTGAAGATCAGAATTTGCAGCTACATTGTTTGTTGCTATGATGATGCCTTTGTTGTCTGTGCTAATAAAATTAGCGCAAATGTTAGATTTGATGCTCTTGAAAGCCCAGTTAATATTGATGACATGTGAAGACGAATCCTTAATAAATCTTTTACCAAGGTCACAACTCATGGGAATGATAACTTGTTTTCGAAATGGACCCTTAGTGGTCATGTTGAGTCTCGGTTTAGCTTTGTCACTAGAGCCATTGATGACTTTCTGAATGGAGTCGATCTTTTTGTTAGGAAGATTGGGGAATGTTTCCTTGATCTTCAAAGTGTTCATCACTATGTTGGAAAACTTGTTGCTAGAAAGAGGTTTCAGAGTCGAGGCTTGTGCATATGATTTCTTTGTTGTAGGTTTTTTGATTTTCTTAAAGAATTTGGAGATTTCCTTAACTTCTTTGGGTGATTTGGCCAGAATGGGAGGTGGAATAGATGAAACAAAGGTTGGTTTGGGTGTAACTTTATCTTTGTTTGAAGTTTGAGGAACTTTGACTTGAGGGGCAAACTTCGACTTGACTTTGTTCCTTAGAGTCATGTTGTTTTCATCAACAAATAACACATCCTAATGCAAATCATAAACCAAAGAGATGAATTCCCAAATGGCTTTACCCATGCCAGAAAGGTCCTTGAAATAGTTAGCTTTGTCACCATTGATAGACTTACCTAAAATGTATTTCTTAATCCTAAGAAGTGAATTCATGATGCTAAGAACATCAGATACAATATGTTCCATGGATCCATGTAAAGATACAGCATGAAAGTTGCCATCCCATGATTCTGAGTCTAAAGCCTGGTCTGGATCGTAATTGAGTTGAACATCAAACACATTTTATCCTAGTGGACTATTGAGGGCAGATCCCACAGTCGGGGCATGTTGCTGCCTTGTGTTGAGACTTGTGTCAGCTACCTTGCTGCTCTGATTATTCTGACCCTTCTGGGTTCTGTATTTAAGCCTTATATTGCCTATGGAGTTAGCAGACTCAATATCATTGTTGTCCTCGACCATTTTCTCACTTTCTCTTTGAACATGAATGTGATATTCTTTGTCACATTCGCTTGAAGACATTGAGGGGGACCTAGGCCTGTGTATGCTTGCATCTAGAGAGCGACCTCTTATCTCATTGCCAATGTGGTCCAATTCAAACATAGTGCTGATAGGGTCAACATTCATGTTTAAATCTTGACTAGAAACATAATCCAAAGTATTGAAGCTCATTGTAGTAGAAGAATGCGTTATATTCCCTTGGTCTCTAATAGGCACTACCATGCAAGATGGTGGTGTTGTAGCAATCACTCGCCGGAACGGCACTCATAGTTTGCTTACTTCAGCAAAGCTCTTAACTGGCTATCTAGTAGTGAGGATTACAAGAGAACTCGACAAGGAGCCCTCACTATATTATCCACTATATATATACATGGCTCCTGGTCCATGCTATAATAATATCTATCCAGCCCTTAAGTCCATGCTGCTACCTCATGTCCTATTACTCATCCACATGTGTTTTCCTTAAGACCACCATGCTTCCTACATGTGCCCTGACGTTATACCTTTAATCTCTGCTGTACATGTGCACACCATGTGTACACCATGAGGAACCATAGTACCTTGACGTCATCCCTAACCCTATCTCTAATCTAGACTCCTTTCGATCCTTCTAGACTGTTAGTCCTTCCAGACCACTCTAGACTACTCTAGCTTCTATCACATGACTTCTAGGTCACATGTCTATCTCCTATCTCTCTTCTATTGTAGACTAATAATTATTACTGTTCTATTTCTGTCCACTAACCCTAACCCTAAAGTCTGTTCACACACTCGTCTTATAACAAGTGGTAAGAGAGAAAGAAGAGATAAGTGTTATATGCCCTTGGTCCCTGAACCTTATCAGAATTTTATTTGGATTTTATTTTATTTTTAGACATTTTTGTGAATTTTATTTTTATTTTGTAAGAAGTGATCATGTGACCATAAGGTATATAATTACAATAATAAGATTGTAAAAGATACTGGAACAATGACATCAGAATATATAGCTAGCTAGCACATATTCATGAACTTTAGAGCAGAGTCAATTAATTAGAGTATAGGCTAGTATATACTAGTATATATAGAAGTCTAATATAACAAAGACTTCTTGTCAAGTTTCTCTTGTAAAACTCCAATATAAGACTAATTACTACTAAGTATATACCATATTATCCTAGTTATTGAAGTAATATACTTAGCCACATAGAATAGCTATATTTGTACCTATTCAAGTAACATATTACATACTAAGTTAATCTACTGTATTACAAAATGAACTACTCACTTGTTTGTGATATAAATACAAAAGAGTGATAGTCTGTGTGCAAGCTGTTTTTACTATATAATCAATACTTGTACTTGATAAGGGCTGTCATCTATTATAGTAAATGTTGGATTAATTTTAAAAAGTAACTAATTATGTTACCACATTGATATACTTGTATTTCTATAAATACTAATTACTATATAATATATCTAAAATGATAGCTAGTAAAACTTATAGTTACTAATAGTCAAATATCTTAGTAATCTATTGTTAATTTTGTACATCTTATACATATGTTAATAGTCCTCATTTGGGGCTTTCTAGTGTAACTTGGTTTGTAAGAATCAATTTACTAGTTGTAGAAATACAAGTTAAATAAAGTTTGTAATATATTGTTAGAGTATAGATTATACTTAGAAAAGAAAAATTATAGAAGATATTGGATAAAGTATGGAAACTTTATTCATAATGTATGAATATGAATCATAGATGATCCTAGCTTTAGTGAATATACTCTGTATATTATAATAGTTATATTTTGGGAGAAAGTACCAATAGAAAGTGGAATATAAGGAGTACCTATATACTAATACTAATTAAGACTATATTCAAGAATTAGGAGAAACAGATAAGTACTCTAGATATACTAAAGTTCTCAAATGTAGTCTGGAGTTTTATGGAGATTACCAAATGTTATATAATCAGTTATGAAATGATTAGCCAGGAAGTTGATTTATACTAGAGAAATATCTACTTCTATAGATATTTTGAGTAGAACAGATGTTATGTAAGCATTATTCATGATGAAAGTTAGATAGTTTGAATATTATGACTTAGATTCTAGGAATTAGATAAAAGACAACTTTTATATTGAGTAATATAAGAGAACTTGACAGAGTTTTTATTACAAACTAGTCTATCTTATATAATATAACTATGTTATATAATATTATTTACTTCACAATATTTTACAATATTTTCTGTATTATATAATTGTATAACCTGTGTGACCACTCTGTGACAAATATAATGCTTTGTGACATCACATCACACTTCTCTACCAAGTCCAGATAAAGAAAATTAAAATTAAAACAGAATAAAAAAATAAAAGTGAAATAAAAACTATGTTCATTGTTTACAACTCTAACATTGGATGTGTTTGAGTTGGTATATAATACCTACTAGAAGTATTAATAATACAATATCAAACATATCTTAGTTATTGCTATAATTGATATCTTATGCTTTACAGATATTCATCTCATGATTACTTTTATTAGATAATACCTTACATAGTAAAAAAAGTATCCTTATGTAGTCCTCACTTCCTATTTATTGTTTTCTCAAGAATATCTTCCTTAGTCCTTATAGTCTATAAATATATTTAATAGTAGATATAGAACTGTATCTTTACATTTTACCAATTGATTATTTCTTCTATTCTTTCTCAAGTCTTTACTTAAGTTGTAATCTAAGCCAAGTTTAAGATTATAACAGCTATGTATATAGTTGAGATTTGCTTATATCAAAAAATCTTTCATAAGCAAGAAAAAAGTTGAATAAGAACTGTATAGCTTGAGTAGTAAAATTAGCCAGGATAAATCACCAAATGATTTATCTAGCAGTACAGATTAATCTGCTCTTAGAATATAAAAGAAAGAGGTAATTTTCTAAAATAGGAAAGTAAATGTCAAAATAGAAAACATCTCTTTCAAAGTCTCAAACTTCACCAACACTAATATTGGTTACTATTATTAGAATAACTAGGATAGATATGTAAAGTTTACACTTTAAGCTTTAGAACTATACATTTAGAATAATTTAATGAATTAACAAGTTGTATTGTAGTAGTATATTAGAGATATAACTTATCTTCAGAAGAACCTAAGAAAAAAGAACTGGGTTCTTGGAGATAACAACTATTCTATATAATCTGAAATTCATATCAATCTAGTAGATTAGCACTAACATAACTAAAAAATCTTGAAGCTAGCATAGTCAGGAATAAAAAGGGAAACTTCTAGGATATATACTAGTAAAGGAAAGAGATTATCAAATTGTTATAAAAGACCTTAGAAGTGATATCAGAGAAGAGGAAGTGATTGTGCAAGAAGTAAAAAATACTAAAGTTTGTATATAAAGTTTAGGATTTATATTAATAGAAAATAACAAAGCTTCATTGTAGAGTTTGGTATTTGTAAAAAGTCCAAAAAGTCATGTCCATTATAACTTAGGCCTAAGTATTAAGGCAAATATCTCTGGAAGTTGGTCTATATATATCTAACCTATCTTAAAGTTATAGCTAAGTTCTTTTAGTAAAAATATATTTTACTAAATTACATGACTGTGTGACTGTGACTGTGACATTTGTGATATATCATCATATCTCTTAGCTAAGTTTAAAAAAGGAAATAAGAAAACTAAACTATAAAAAAAATTATAAAAGACTAACAAAAAGAAAAACAACTAAGTCCACTTAGAGGATTTCTGACATCATCCCTTCTTCAAGATTTCTATCACTGCTAATTCCTCTCCAACTTTCTATTATCCTATCCATATAATATCTTTACTATATACTTTTCTAGCAGTTCTGTTATATACCATCTATCATCTGTATATTTTCTACTTTTTTAGTATAGATTACACTCTATTTCAATCACCCATCAACCCAAGGACCAAACACTACACTCCTTATTAATTCCATAAAGTTCCAAACAACATTTCCTATAGTATCTGATAACCCAGAATATATGCAGTAGTAGATTATTATTAGGTTATTGGTTCTATATTTAAGAATGTAGTCTATCATATACTATTTTTCTTAGTCTGATTATCAACTTAAACTGTACTACACTTGTACACATCTGCTTTAATCCTATTATCTGAAATCTTAACTATACAACATATAGGCTAGGCATAACATTATCTATGTTACAAACTCAAGATCTTAGAGTGGGCCAAGAATAAGAACCTTATATTGGGTTAACATAAGAGAGCTCAATAGAGAATTCTATATAAGATTATCTTCCTTATATATCTAAGATTACTGGTCTATTATCACAAGATGAGCTACTCACTGGTTGTGATACTTGAACTTAATAGTGTTTCAGAGGTTTAGTATAAGGAGATAATGATAATGGATGATAAGTAGTATCAACAGGAATAACTGATGTTGTTAAGTCTAAGATCTAACCCTCAGACACAGAAGTATATATACAAAAGAGTGATGGTTCATGTGCAAGCTATTTCTATCACATGATCAAAACTCATACCTGATAGGAGCTGTCATCTGTCATAATAGCTGTCAGGCTAATTTCAGAGGGTAACTAATTATGTCACTACATTGATATGCTTGTATCTCTATGAATACTTATTGCTATGGAATATACCATATATCATTAGAAATGGTTTGATGAGCAATTTTCAATGCAAGTTTGATTGTGTAAATCCATCTAGCCATTCATGAGATATTAGCAAACAAAGCTTTTACAGTTACTGATGGTCTGATATCTTGGTTGTTTGTTG
>Ga0157363_1004395_pt1 | contig 12985 bp, 9 predicted proteins | sample AttsexASBM1_FD_111477 | JGI IMG/M metagenome (GOLD analysis project Ga0157363, IMG submission 111477) | Fungus gardens microbial communities from leaf cutter ant in Ribeirão Preto, State of São Paulo, Brazil - Atta sexdens ASBM1 | ecosystem: Host-associated > Fungi > Mycelium > Unclassified ...
ATAGAGAATGGATGCCTGAATTCTTTAGAAGCTGCAGGTCGATTAAACTGGTGGTACAAAAGTGGAAGCACTAGAATTCTTTGGCCACTAGCAACATCTGGAGATGGCAATTGTCTACTTCACGCTGCTTCATTGGGAATGTGGGGCTTTCATGATAGATTACTTACACTGCGAGAGGCATTGCATAATACTTTGACCAAAGGAGAATACAGACATGCAATTTTCAGGTATAAAATAAGAAAATATTAATTTTAAAAGAGAAGTAAGGTGTTTAGGATATCTATTTATCCAATACCATAATTATTAGACGATGGAAGTGGAGACAAATGAGTCTAAATGAAGCGGCTGGATTATCATATACGGAAGCGGAATGGTTATCAGAATGGCAAAGTATAGTGGATATGGCATCTCCTACAATCAGAAATCAAACTGCTACCTCTTATCAGAGTCTCGAAGAAGTATTACAATCTTTTCTTTGATTATCATAACTTTTATTTAGATTTTAATTAGATATACAATCTATATTTTGATTTCAGATACACGTGTTAACCTTGGCTCATATCTTAAGAAGACCTATAATAGTTATAGCAGAAACTATGCTGAAGGACGCGGATGGAATAGCTTTAGCACCGATCCCATTCGGTGGGGTGTATTTACCTCTGGAAGTACCGCCTTCGCATTGTCACAGAACACCCTTACTCTTGGCATATCATTCTGCTCATTTCTCCCCACTTGTAACTGTAGATGGCTGCAATGATTATGGCAGTGCTTGCGGTGAAGGAGTTAGTATACCATTAGTAGATCCAGACACAGGCAAACTGTTACCAGTCTTATTTGCCGTGGATCCTGGTCCTGATTGGGATTGGATTGATGGTTCACGAGAATTGTTAACTTGTACGCAGGATACCGTAAGTAGATCTTTTTGCATATATTTAACACATTGTTGACAAAGTATTAAATTATTGGTAACAGAATCATTTTGTTATTTGTATGCAGATGGAGACTTTGTTGCGACAGTATTTAGATTGCGAGTATCAAAGTTTCATGTCCGAAGATATCGATAGGCTTTCTGATTCCGATGGTTCTTTGTCAAAAACCGCGAAGCAATTGTTAGAGGTCGCGAAACAATTCGGTTCTATCGGTAAATCTGTCAGTAAAAAAATATGGTCTATGACGAACAAGAGGTCAAAGAGCCCGCCTTCTACCAGCGGTGGAATTTCGACAGAAGGCTTGTTGTGTGTGAGAATAAAGAGTAGACGTCATCAGTATGTGGATCAAATGCTTCAAAATTATCTTCAGTGTGCTCATGCAAGGTATTTTCACTTTGATTATTCGATAAATCAGAAAAATATGGATCATAATTACATCGATTTGTTGTATCATGTTGCAGATATCTACAAGATCATCAGGTGGATGACACAGGTAGTGAACTAAATTACGGTGCCGGCAAGTCCAAATTTTACGCTGCCAGTGATCGCGATAGTCATGCGAGCGTTAACAAACTATTACCTACTAATACAAACAAAAATCATACGCTTTATCTTTCGAGGTATAATTGTAAAATCCAGACTCTCTTCGCTATATCTAATCATGAAGAATAAATTAATTTTTTTTTTCACAGATCTACATTTTTTATTGATAAAACTCCATCAAATAATACGGGGCCAGAGATTTGGAATAATAGTGACCATTTAAAGGTATGTCAAGTAACTTTCAAAAGGAAAAATTATAAATTCTATTAATTAAAATTTTGCCATTTGCACAGGGTACCGTGAAGGAGTGCCGCAGTGAACACTGCCAATTCTTTGGATCGCCAGAAAACCAATATTATTGCTCGCAGTGCTGGGCTCATCAACAGTCTCGTTAAACAACCGTCCGTAATCATACATGACAATAATCTCTATTTAATATTGTTCAAAGTAAGCTATTAAATCCTTTTTAGACATAATGCTAGCCGTAAGATAAAGCTTGTGAATGTCCCACCAACATATCGTCGATAATATTATGTTGTTTTCAGTTTTGTTTCTTTTCATGTTTTCTTGTATTTATTAACATTTTCTATCAGAAAGCTGCATATCGTATGCACAGGATTCAATTAATCGATATACTGACTCATTATGAAGCGTGTTTATTATAGCATTTTCGTTTAAAATTTAAAAAAATTGTGTATTTTTATTCGAAGAACAAAGTTGTTTTGCAATTTCGATGTGCCTTCTGTCTTATATGCGCGGAACAAAAAATAATGATCTACATTATGATAAAAACGTTCACTCACAACTACCTCTACAATTCGATTATAATGATCAGCAATTCGCGATTTCTTTTTGTATTGATAAAAGATACGTTTGTAACGTTGGAAACGTTTATAATCTCATTATCCTGTGCATGTATAGCTGTGTGAAGAATAAATCATATTTTTATATTTATCGCCTCATTATTTATCGATGTGCGGAATATAATAATAATTAAGAAGATACACAAAAAGCCCAGTTTTTGCCATAATAAAATGTATTTACACACATTTCCTCACATTAGCCTATCATCATGTGAAAAAGGTAATTAATAGTAAATGATTAACATTACCTGACATTATTACCCATATTCACTAAATTATCGACAAAGCATATGTGATAGTATTACGCTAATTTTATTAATATCTGTACGAAGAAAAACTTTTATGTACAAAAAAGAGAAGGAAAGAATTATGCAGTATATAAATTATTTTTTTTTTGTCAGTACTTTGTATGTTTTCTATTATTATTATAAATAGCTATATAAGAAAAACATGAAATGAGAAAAAATTTTACAGTACGTCGAAGGAACTAGAGAATATTCACTTCAGCTACGATATTACTACAAGCGCAGAGTATATGCTTAGCTATTGGGATTTAAAAATGTCCTCTTGCTTTCATTTTATCATTTAAACACTTTCAACATATTGGTCTTTCAATGAAATAACTATAAAGAAATAAGTAAAAGAGTACTACCTATATATTTTGTGTCATTAAAATTGAGTTTCACGTATTTACTATTTACAATTTCAGTCATACGAGCGCAGATACAGTATCAGAGTTAGTTTTGTATCCAATATACCTTTCACTTAAGTAGTAAGCTTACATTTAACCAATTTCATCTAGAAAGTTTTAGTTCCTCTTATGAAAGATGATAGCAAAAGAGAGATCTTTAAGAAAATTATATAAACTAAAGTAACTTTGATGGCTGTAGTATTATGCGCGTATAAGTTTCATCATAAATTCTTCTTTTCAAGACATTTAATATCATTTATAATTAAAATTAAAATGTAGCAAAAGTTATTCATTTTTAAAGCCAATGAATGAGTTTATCATCCGACCCGCGAAGAAATAAAAACATGATTATTGTTAATTTCATTTTGTAATTCAGTAAAATAATACGGCGAAAATATTAGTATGATTACATCGATATATGGATGCACATACATATAAATATAATTAATGATATTAATGTATAACATGAATCCTAGTGTGTGTGAGATGCAAAATTTATTACTGATAATTTTTTAACAGGTCTTCTTCGGCAGCTTATTTTCTCTTATACTAAATTGAATTCTTCCCCTAACAGTTTTTTTTTCTTTTGTGTCATCGTAACATAAATAATTATTCAAAACAAATTTTATATATAGATATTATACTTAGGATCAATTGATGTACCCATTTACAACTTTAAACAAGATGTGAAACTAGATGTCCAATATAAAAAAAAAATCAATCGTGTACTTACAGTACTTACGTATGATTATTTTTATCGAACGTTTGTCATTGTAAGGTAAATCAATTGGTCCGTTCCTATTTAAAAGATCAAAGTGCCAGCCACAACACAACAAGCAAAGTGCTCCTATCCATAGTACTTATATCCATACTTGCGCGCGCGCATGCGCGCCGTAGCATATTGCTTAAGTTAAAGAGCTTGTAAACACGGAATTCTCCATACAGCTATTAACATTCCAATCTTTCTATTAACTCTCGCCCAGCAAAAACTGGTATCATTCTCAATTAGTTTCATTAATTTTATACAAATTTCATAATGAGTTTCTATAAAGTATTGTATTAAATATTTGTGTTGTAATATCTGTACCGCATATTTGTGTAATACATATAACAAATATAGCTTAACATATATGTTCAATATATTATACAAGCAATGTGAAGAATTAAATTTTCTAAACACGCGCCATAATAAAATAAAAATTTTCATTACATAATGATACAATTTTCGCTGTCCAACAAATACTTCGATAGTACGAGAGTTAAAGAATATTATCTTTCATAAACCATCGTTAAACAGAAAATCTTATTCAATAATAGACCTTTTAGAAATTATAAAAATTTTTGTTTATACATAAAGTTTGAATAGGCTATACATATAGATTTGTTTAAAAAAAAAACGTAAATGACAATGATTGACGATGGCTTAAGAGAGACATATCCGTAATCTTATTTAAATTTTCCTTAGAGTATTTTATTCATTTTCGATAAAAAAAGAAATACTTATTTGAACTTTGACATCCAGAAAGAAAAACAGAGAGAGTGTCCGGTTTAGAAGCTCGTTAATTTATTAATCTATACAGAACTGATATATAATAATTAGCGATTCGCGGGTTTTTATTATCATTTAAGAAATGGATCACGATTCCCCATTACCACTATCATCACCATCCTCGTAATCGGTCGCGCTCAACTGCTCATCCTCATCATCATCCAACTCGTATTCGTCATCGTAGAAGTCTGTCATATCTAGTTGTTGTTCGGCCGGCCTCGCTCGAGTCTTTATGCAATAATCCTCCAGAGTTACAGGCACAACAATACCTTCCTTTTCCGCTTCCATCTTGGCAGCTTGAGCTTGTTTCCTAAACAAAAAAACATAAACGAGATATATATTGAGAAAATACCTACCTTAGTTGTGACCAATCTTCTGCCTATCAAATGAAAAATTAAATATATTTTTAAAATATATCTAAAATTTCTTTGAGAATTTCTTGATTTTTAAAAAATATCTTTTTGTGGTTTACTAGGGGATATAGAATTGTCTAACAGATATTTTATTCGTAGATGCCAAAATTTTAGAGAACAATTAATCGACTTTAGCGAAGAATGAAATCCAATATAATAATAATTATTATTTATAATACAAATGTTATTTCTAAATTATTATTTTTTTTAAACAATATCTTCTTTTAATAACAGATAAATTAATATAATTGTTAAAAAAAACAATTTACAGTTTTCATTTTCGTGTATAATTAGAACAAGAATTAGTTTTCCTAAATAAGTTTATATAGTTGCTCTAGCGTTAAAATATATATATTTACGTTGTACCGACATTCTCGTTTCCGTAGTTATCTGTTTCGCACAGTTGTCATAGTTTTTAGCACGCTATGGATCCGGTAGCGGTACAATTTCAACGAAAATGCGCAAAGTTTCTTGCAATCGCGTGATGATGTCACGCAACAGCATTACTAAGGATATCTTACCTTATGATATTTTCATATTCTTTGTCTCTTCCTTTGGAATCACGCCAACGTCTATACATTACGGATGCGTCAACGTTGGCTGGACTATACGTGTTGGGCTCATTCAGCAACGAGATCACTGATAGCAAGATAGTCCTGAGAAACACAATCAATTAATTCTAACAGAAATTTCTTTATTTGTTCCTTTATTTCGAACTTTGCGGCACTGTGCACTCACCTGACATTCTGAGTCGGATTCCACCTCTCACAAGGCAACTCACCACTCTGTGGATCGTCTACGGGTGGATGCAGAATTGATATGCACAGATCACCGTTCTATGCAAAAAAAAAAGAAGTAGCCTTTTATACTAATTCTCCTAACATTTAATTCTTAACCTTCTTATTCGATTAATATAATAAGCCTGTTCTTTGTCATTACATTGGACTGCATTAAAATTTTTTACTTCGCTTTCATCAAACTTCAAATATGTATCTATTTCGCTTTAAATGTACACAACAAGTGTCAACAAGTATACATTAGTAATCACAAAGAACAGGCTTATATCATTTTGTTTTGCGTAATAAGTTGATATTTACGTATGTTGTTTTCGGAAGTATACGCAAATTGTATTTTTGTATTTATTCGCTTACATATGTGCTGAATAATTTATTGTTAAAAAACTAAGATAAGATACTCGCATCAACTTAAAAAGATAGTCCATATACATTTTTATTTGCCATTTCTAAATATATTTATTGTTATTTCAAAAAAAAGAGCCTGTACATATATAAGAATTTGTGCATGCAGCGTTCATTTTGTTGTCCTTTCGCCAAACACACAGCGACCTCGGTGCTTCTGGTTCCGCGTTTCTTGTCCCTGAGAAGACATCGTTGCTCGAAGGACGAGACCTCCGGATGTATCTTTACCATTCGTAAAGAGAAGTCGCCGAGGTCACCGTGATTCTATACCATATTCGGAGAAGAGACTTTTTTTAAAACAAAATTATATGTTATCGGAATCGAACAAAACTATCAATACGAAAAATAAGATTATGTATAGCAAGTAAAAAAAATACAAAGGTCTTAGGCGTCCTACAAACGCATGCCAAGCATCATGAAAATCGTAGAAAATTTGCTGCAGACGTTTTCTCACAAGAAACGCTTCTATCTTTCGTCTCTTCTGTGAAGATGTTCGGCAAGTAGGACAAGGCGCACCGTGGTTTCACCGTGGCTCGACTCTGAACACTTCGCAATAAGCCGCGAAGGCGAAGGCAAGCTCCTCGAGTAAACGCCCGGCACTTGACACGACCAACGGCGATAGCATCGCTGTATCCGTGCATGCATTTGTACAAACCGACGAGTACACGACGCAGAATCGCGCAAAGTGTAACCGGTGAAGGTGACCGGCTCTTGAGATCTATATATCGAGAGTTACACGCAAACAAAATGTAAGAGGAAGCGTAAAAAAAAACAATGAAATCTCTAGACTAGAAAAATAGATTCTGCTTAAGAAGCACGATATTCAGTGGCTTATTATAAAAGCATTTTATATATATTATATATTATATATATATATATATATATATGCACGAAGCTAAATAAAACAATGCCGCTGCCTCTTATTCTTTACGTATGTAAAATGTCTATCGTATTTACTGTACATTACTGTACATTACTTTGCGTGCCGAGGAAAAAGATCAGGGAAGATTCGCGTAACGTACAAGATACACACGCCTACGAATAATATGAATTTCACGATGGGGAAAGTTGGGCTTGAGAAGAGCGAACTGTATACGTGTTAAGCCATGCGGTATATATCGAGTAAACCTTCTACGACGGTCTGCTTCGATTGCGAAAGAACCTCTACATATTGAAGTAAGTGCCGTTTTCTCGAGGATTTGCGCAATGCGCAGATTATCATCGAAATAAAATTTCACGCGGTGAAGAAAAAGCGAGATAAGTCGACTCTTCGCGTATGATTAATCTTCTTTGTACTGAGAGTTACTCTTTTACGGTCTATCTCGCTGAATATAGAGATCGTTGATTTTCACTTTACAGTTAGTATCTTCGCTATGATCACGCGTTATGGAAAAAAATAAAGACGACGTACAGAGAAACAAGATTTTGCTATATATTTTGAATTTAAATGTGCTGAAATACAAATAAAACGGACATTTAGCGTTAGATATATGATAGAAAAGAGAAATACCATATTTGTAAAAAATATGATACATAATTATAGTTACATAAAGATAAGTTGTTCGGTTTATCAATCGATTAGCAAACAGGTCAACTATTTTGAATATTCAAATTGAGATAGGAAATAAACAATGATTTAGGATACCGGATTTAAAATATTTAATTTTATATTCGTATTCGTGTTTCCATACTACACATATACACAGAGAAGATTTTTTTATATTTGAAATTATATATTTAAAATACTATAACATGGTAGTAGCTGCGGATTATCATGTAAATTATAAGTTTAAATGCTATAGTTATTTTTTTGAAACAATAACGTAATTTTTACACTTTTTCATAGTAAACATTTTTTATTACAAAATCAAAACTTGTTGAATCAAAGTTAGTATTGTAAAGATAAGTAAAAATATATACTTAGCAAATTTTGTTTGAGTACCATAGTAAAAATTAACTGTTTTCATGTTAGAATACGACTTAAGCACTTTAACAAAATAATTACTTTATTTATGTGATAAAAATTAGTATTATCATAGTAAAAGTTATGTCGGAATCATGTTGTAATGGTTCATCGAAAATACAAGACATAGTTAAAGCGTAATTTAAAATTGTATTAAAGCTTAATATAAAATTTTCTCCGTGTAAACTGTATATATGTTATTTTACAGTTAATCCCATACTATACTACAAACGTGTCCAGTTTGCAGGCAAGAGAGTAACTAGTCTACAATTCACAAACTTTAATATCCTCTCTTCGACAGCCCAGACCTTTAAAAAAAAAAAGTATTCGTGTTTGCCTCGTTACTCATAACACGTTCTCGTCGTTACCATCCCTATCGACGACGGACGAGTGGACATGGATGTCCACGCGGGCTTTCGACGGTCATTGACTTCGCTTCGCTAGCCGCCGAAGGGTCATATACGACGAACAGCGAGCAAGAGATGCGGCGACCGAGGTCGATAAGCGGTGTGGGAATGCGATACTTTTGTACAAACGCAAATGATACCATCGCAATATGTAAGAAGAACGCGGAAATGCATTCCCAATCCCCGCTGAATACTTCCATCTCAAACGATACTCCGAATGATATGATCCGCGCAAAATATTGTACTAATCTTAATATTTTATATACCTGTACCTATTGGTCACATGAGAACAAGTTAGCTATGTGATACTTCTATAAGAACGTGGACGATCTCGAAAAGTTATTTTAATAAATCTCATACATTTAATCGACGTTTTATTTCGCGCGGACAATATTATAACGAACGAATGCGAGAGCGAAGTTTAAATGCAGTACTTCGGCGTGACAGACAGGAAACGGTCGTGCTTTCGACCTTTTAAAGTGGCGAACAACACGACGATCAGTCCTCGTAAAAAACATCGCGTATTATCAGCAGTGTGCCAACTTGGTGTGTCTCGTCGTTTTCCCGCTAATCGTCACGCAAATTCGCAATGCCGATGGATATGGCGGAAGAACAGGAATCTCAGAGTTTTACAAAACGTCGAACGTGACGACGTGTGGCTCGCGATAAATATAGTACGGCCGGACGTTCCAAGAATGTGGTGGCGGTGATACATCAATATGAATGCAACCTCTGGCGAAAACTACTACGTAACGTGCAATTTTTCGAGTTGGCCGTTTTTACTTTCTTTTTTTTTTCCCTTTCCCGTCCGTTCGCCCGTTGCGTCTCGATGGTAACGACGGCCCGGGGGTTTGGACGGCCCGGGTGGTTTCACAAGCGCTGAAAGTGACGATGTAAAAGCTGATGGTTGTAAAAGCTATGGCGGCGGAGGGTGGAAGATAAAGAGAGGCGGACAGAGCGGGACGGTCGTTATACAGCGAGAGGCGGTGAGAGCGTGGCGAGAGCAGGGTGACAGAGACAGAGAGAGAGAGAGGGGGGAGGGGGGAGGGGGAGAGGGGACAGATGAACGGAAAAGGGACGCAAGGGAGGATACGCACGTACACACGTATGAGAGGAAAGGGTCGAAACGGGCAGAGAGAGCATACGCGGGGGATCGATAATTCTCGTATATATTCACTCACCTCATATACATTCGGATGCCAAACTTTTGTCATGAAACGAATGCTCGGTGGACTATACGGGTAATCCGGCGGGAACTTCATGTGTGCCTGTAACATAACGAATTAAGTCTCGTCAAGGTATATTCTCGACATTCGACTCGGCTTCGGGTCGCCGAGACGCCCACGCGTAGTCTACGTGACACGCGCCTTCGCTTACGTATCTATATGTATATCGACGTGGATTGAAACCGTTATAATTTCAGCGAGTTCAATATCCAACGCTACACACGTGCGGAAAAATGTGCGTTGCGCCAGTAAGATCTACGGTTCTATTCTCACGATCAACGTGGGAAATTTTCCCGCGTGTGCGTACACCACCAAAATTAGTCAACCCACCCGAAGTTGTACCGGTTTTAGTACTTGTTTATGCGAGCGAAATCCCTCGAAAAATTATCGCAAACTTTTTGATGTTAAGCTCGTGCCTGATTCAATTTCACATAAACTTTTTGTTCCGTTATTTATAACGATGTACAAAAGTATAGTTGGAAATTGGCTAATGGCAATAACTTATTTCTTACATTATGGAAAAAAAGTGTTATTTAAATTGATTAGAAGAAAAATTAACGCTCTAAAAATTAATCACTCTACGATGACCTGTAAATAAACACATCGGAGTTCTCCGATGCTACGAAAGTGGAGCAACATGGCCGTTTAGAAACGTAACCGAGATAACGAGACAAGATGTAAAATCGGAGCGCGGGCTTCGACATCGATAAGATTCGACATTTCGATCGGGTTCGGAATCTCCAAGGGAATTTGCGGACGATATCGATTTCTATTCCAAAGCGCGAAAGGGGTATCTGGTTGTTCGATGCAAGCTTCGTCGTCGGGGACGCTATATTGATCGCGACCTGGTCATGGCCCAAATATCCACCTCGTCCTCCGGGATAACCGCGTTCTAGAATTAACCTACTTTCTACCGACTACACGCTTACAGTGTCACGAAAATTCTACTCAGACTGATTCGCGTTGCTCCACGTGTACTCGCAAATTGTCTCGTTGTAACTATTTTTGTTACAACCAATTTTCCGAAACTGCTTATTCAACTACAACGAAATTGCTGACTCATGATTGAAAAGATTCTATTCTTCTTAATGTGTTTTCCATTTATCTTTTTAACGTGATAATTAATAAACTACGAAAAGAATGATCTGTTAAGGTATTTAAAAATTTGAACAAATGTAAAAATAATTTTATGTGAGAATAATTATGAAAATAATTACATAGAAATCTAAAGCACGATGAGCAATACTACAAAAATGTCTAACAACCATTTTAAGCGTCCTATATGATCCAACAAAATTATTTTCAGATTCTGTATCTAGCTAAATTTTTAGCTTACTTTAACAAACTGTCCTTCCCGTGTTCAACTTTTACTATAAATTTTGTTTTTAAATAAAAAATGGATTTTTTTCTGTAATTCTTATTTACTGATAATCGACGCCCATCAGAATAAATAAATACATATCAAGTTTTCCGATGCGATACCGTAATATTGATTGCAATTATCAGTGTGCGATCTTATATGCCATTGTCATGCCAGGAAATATTCCGTGAATTATATCTCTAATACAAACTTTCTATTTCTATAGCAAAATCCTACTAGAATTTTTCTACGTCATAACAGCTATTCGTCTCAAAAACCGCTTTTGCAAAAGAGATTATAAATCGTGTGTTTTGCAGATTGCTCCGGAATGGAACTATCACCTCGACGTCTTTCGTCGCAACTCCACCGTATGACCTACAAATTTTCGCGACCTACTTCGACAATAAGCAACTGTGGTCATCGTAACGCGACGTTGTGTAACGTGAGTTAGGCGACAAAACTTTTAAAACTATCGAATCGTGTCATGCCTGATGACGGATCAATTCGATTAGGCATTTTTGTAAATGAGACTGTCATTCAGTCTATTCTATTCTTAGCTTAAAAATGAAATTAGAGAGACGAGGTAATAACAATATTTTATTCAAAATCTAATTATCCGATCGCTCTTTTATCTATCTTTTTATATGTTATAGACTATGATGTAAATCCTTTTTATTTATAAATTTCACAGATAGATTATGCACGTTTTTATACGGATAAAATCTGTAATTTGTAACTTGTAAAAGTTTATCATATTTTCTTTTGTAATAATCAAGTTTTTTCGCGTAATAATTCACGAGAAGAAAGAAGAAGAAAGCTTTTAGCTTTTTCGACATGCGTAAGATATAACAAATACTTTTCCTTTTAGAATCGTGGGTCCGAATAAATCAACAACCGCAACTTTTTTCTAAAGATTCGCGGTATATTGACTATCGATTCCAAGCTGTATTATCGCGAAAAGTTGTGGCACTCGCGAAGTGGGATGCCCGCCATCTCTTCACGAGGTGAAAGGATAAGTCTGATCGGACTTCGTGGAAAATGAAATGGCGAAGTTGCTGCGTCGAAAATCGTGAGCTCGTCAGATAGCGAATCGATTTTTCGTGCACCGACGACGAATCGACGAACGATCGTCTTAGCGGAATGAGATTAGGTGAAAGTTGGTCGGCCGTGCCGATCGGTAAAGGTCTGCTTGCACCAGAAATAGAATCAAGACAATGCTCGATGGCATTTTATGTAACTTGGCAACCGTATCGGCTACCTTTTACCGAGCCATGCATAAATTTTGATCAGGGGACAGAGGAGGCTCTCGATAAGTAGAACGTGCGAGAAGATCGTCAGGATCGTCGTTACGACCGAAAGAATACGAGACTCGATGTCTCCGTCATGTGTTATTAAAATGCAAGAGAGACATTGATATTTAGGTATCGCGTGCCAACATACGTACATTTCGAATGCACAACCATAAATTCAAGTCAGATTGAAATTTTCCGCTTCGTTTTAAAAGGCAGCGATCATTAAAAATGAAAGAAGGAGGCGTGATCCGATCAGATTATATGCATACGCAATTCTTTCAGCGTTCCGTTTCGTATCATCGATACGTATTACGACGCAATGCTCTTTCGCGATTTTGATAAGCCTCGTATTATATTCCGTTATAGTTACGTTGCTATTTTTTTAGCGTTCTGCGAAATTAAGTTTATCTCAAGCTAAATAAGGTATAAAGTCTTGTATAAATTTGCATTATGAAACTTGATCTATAAAGCTAAAACCCGAAACAATTAAATTTATCAGCCATTTGATCTCGCAAAATATTCGTAACGGAAAAAATTGATTTCAAACTAA
>Ga0157363_1004396_pt1 | contig 12984 bp, 16 predicted proteins | sample AttsexASBM1_FD_111477 | JGI IMG/M metagenome (GOLD analysis project Ga0157363, IMG submission 111477) | Fungus gardens microbial communities from leaf cutter ant in Ribeirão Preto, State of São Paulo, Brazil - Atta sexdens ASBM1 | ecosystem: Host-associated > Fungi > Mycelium > Unclassified ...
CATACTTACCGCCGCCTGTAGCAAAATGAAGATCATAAGCCCGCAGCAGATCAGCGTCAGTAATCCTGAATCGCTCGCGGGAATGGCATGGTCCATGACCAGTTGAGTGGCGATCGGTAATAAGAGATTGATGGTTTCAAGCACTAGCGACAGGAAAAATAACTTTCCTAATGCGCGCTTAATGCCATATACACCGCGTATAAGCTTGCTGGCACTGAATTGATGGCGAGGTGCTTCAGCACTGAAGGTGCTGTCTGGCCATGCTTCTAGCGCAACCCCGGTAAAACTTTGCGACAGGGTTTCTAAAGTCATCTTACGTCGGCCCGTGGCGGGGTCATGTAACGTGACCTGCTGACCTTGTACCTTTATCAACACGACAAAATGATTGAATTCCCAGTGCAGAACGCATGGCGTCCGCAAAGCACTCAGTTCATCAATATCAAGAGAGAGTGGACGTGTAGCCAGTCCTAGTTGCTCCGCAATTTGCGCCAGAACACTGAGAGAGGAACCCCGCGCCGAAAGGTTAAATTGGTGACGTAAACTCATTAGATCAACATTTTTACCATAGTGGCGGCAAATCATCGCCACGCAGGCGAGTCCACATTCTGCAGATTCACTCTGTTGTATTAAAGGGGTATGGCGGCCCAGTTTAATATCCAACTTTTCGATTATGCGCTTAACGATTATCCTATCCATCAATCTGACCCGTCGCACTTTGTTTTAAATCGTAGAGCGGTGAAAACATCCATTGATAGATGCGTCTTTTTTCCAAAAATAACGTACTCTCTGCCTTCATGCCATTTTCAAGGCTGACTTCTCGCCCTGCATAAAAAAGCGTTTGCTTATCGGGTTTGACAGTGACCTTATACCAAGTACTGCGGTCAGTGAGGGAGGATTTAGGCGCACCATTCCATGTCAACATTTCTTGTGCTGACGCTGGGGATCTGGATATCAGAGCAATCGTGCCCGAGAAGCGACCAAACTTTTGTGAGGGAAAAGCTTCATAATGAATATTGACGCGGTCTCCTACCAATAAATAGGGTATCGCATGATTGGGTACCCACATAACCAGCGCATAGAAGTCAATATGATGAGGTAATAACTGCACCAAACTCTCGCCAACATTGACCATTTGTCCCACAGTCACACTGAGTGAATCGATGCGACCGTCAGATAATGCTCGGACAATAATGCTATCACTGGCATCAATGGTCAGTAGCTCCTTTTGCCGTTCAAACCGCTGCAGTTCCATCTGATGGATTTGATTATCATAATCAGCAGATTGTATTTTTAACTGATTTTCCAGAGTGATAATTTGCAATGCATTTTGTTCATGTTGACCAGAGAGGCTCAATAAATTGTTTTTCTGTTGATAATACATCGCCACTTGGCTATTGAGTTGATCACGGTTAATGAATCCCTTGCGTTGATAATCCCGATAGTTGTCCATGTCTTTTTTCGCTATCCGAATCCCCTCCTGCGCATGCTCCAGAATTTCACTAGAACGCTGGAAGGCCGTGACATACTGCACTCTCTGCCGCTCCAGCATTTCCTGAGTGTTTTTCTTACTGTTTTCTAGTCGTTGTATAATTTGATCAATGCGTGCAAGTTGTGACTTAACTTCCTGACGTTGATTGAGGCTCATCACGCCACTTTGGCTGGTTTTGCTCACATCAATTTTGTAGATGGGCTCACCTGCCCTTATATTTTGTCCTACGCTGACATACTGTTCTACCACCACACCTTGCACGCTTGAATATAAAGACGCCGTTCGGGGATAGCTAGAAACCTCTCCTTCAACTTTAATTCTTCGGGTGTAATTTCCTGTTATGGAAAAGACGAATAGCAAAAAGATAAACAGAACACTCACTGACATAACAAGCCACAAAGGTGTTCCCGGAATGGCAATCGCCCGCCCCTGCCAGATTTTATTATTAACAGCTTCCTTTCTGAATATCATAACAATCCCATAAAACAAAAAGCCAAGACAACCTTATCAGCAACCCTCAATAAAGAGGTTCGCTGAGAATGTATTCTCTAACTTATTAAATTGCAAAGAAACCCTATCTTAATACGAATTTTTTGGAGCAGGATCACTAAGATGCGGGGTTTATTAACTTATATTTTTAACTTAATGCGTAACAGCATCAAATACAAAAACACTGTAGGTTAGAGAAAATCCATTCAAATTTTTTAAATGCGGGGGGTGTTTTAGCCGCTTGCCATCAAGCAATGTGTAAACTGACTCCCTAGCGTAAAAGCAGTTATGATAAATACTATACGGAAGACGGGTGCTAAATAATGAGCGCCGACATTATGATAGAGTGCTACACATTGCCAACAGAATTATTACTTTTATTAAACATTTGAACGCAGGTAACTGCGATGAGAGATTGAGGCGCATTAATCAAGATCAATTTCCGCCGATAAATCAGCAAGTTGTTTTAGAAGGAGGTGGGAAAATGTTGCTGCGTATAACCAAAATTATTAATAACGGCCAAGTTAAGGCCTTCGTAAGTTACCTTTAAGCGATAGCAATAATAGATAAATTTTAACTGAATCGATTAAGCCAATACCTTAAAATCAAGCTTCAATTTTAACCACCAGAAGCTACTCCAATGCAACTTCATGATGTCCTTACTCTCACTGTCGCCTCAGTTTGCGCGCTTTTTCTGACCAATGGCATAGCAGCATTTCGTACCGTCCTCAATTCCACTGATGATGAACAACGCAAAAAAATCAAAATAGGTCAGTTAGATATGACGATGCGCCGCTATATGACAGGTGAAGGCGTGGGATATATTCTCACATCCGCTTTAAGCATCATGGGATGGTTAATGTATATCACTGGTTAAAGCCTAGATAAGCTGTTGATCTCTAGAACGTAAAGTAAGCTATGTCATGACTCCCTGCAAAGTGGCTGAGGATTTATGTCCTTTTGCCTCTGAACAGGATAATGCCGGGTCATATCTGATGCCTGTGGAGACGCATGTCCTTCATTTTTCCAGCGGCAGTGCCATGAGGTAATAGCTTTACTCTTTCCGTGCAGCAACCGTTAAACAGACGACCTGGGTATACGAGGGCGCTTCCTGATCATGACAAAGGCAAGCCGGTCACCCCCTTCACCTCTTTCAATACAAACATACTCTGCATCTCTTTAATGCCTGGCAATCGACGGATTACTGACATGGCGAATTCTGCGTAAGCATCCATGTCGGCAGAGACCACCTGCAATAAGAAATCGGCATCGCCACCAATGCTGTAACACGACACCACATTTTCCAGCGCCATCACTTCTGCTTCAAATTTTCTCGCTTCGGTTTCGCTGTGGCTGTCGATGGTCACGCGCACAAATACCATCACATTTAAGCCAATCTTTCTTCGATTTAGCACGGCGCGATACCCTTGGATCACCTGATCTTCTTCGAGCTTACGCACTTTACGCCAGGTGGGTGAAGCAGATAGGCCGATGGCATCGGCGAGTTGTTGATTGGTGATACGTGCATCCTGCTGCAGATGCTCAAGAATTTTAACGTCTGCCTTACTTAAGCTCATAACTGGATATTCCTTCCTCTTAATTGTGCATTTCAGAATGGTTTATCCCTAATCCATCTTTTATTCAAGGTATTCAGCAAGCACTTTTCTCCTCAACTGCCACATAATTTTCCCTACCACGCACAGTGAAATGCGCCATGGAACACTGCGCGCCAGCAAGCGCCACGACCGACGAACCACGCTCGTGGTGGAAAATCTCACCCCATATGGAGTACATACATGCAATTTGATGCCAACCACCATCGCTGTATCATCGTTATCGACAACCAATTGCCTGCCGGGCTAGCAATGAATGCGGCCAGTGTTATCGGCATTAGTTTCGGTAAACGGGTGGAGAATTTGGTGGGGCCAGATCGGCAAAGTGAGGATGGATTAAATTATCCCGGTGTCATTTATGCACCGCTCCCAGTCTTGTTAGCCGAGGGGAACACGCTGCGTGAACTACAAAAGATCAGCAGCACGGATACTAAGATTTTCGCCATGCCATTCAGCGCATTAGCGCAATCCTGCAAAACCTATGACGAATACGGCGAACAAATCGCCAGCGCCAACAGTGACAATATTGAACTGGTGGCGATTGGCTTGATCGGCCCGAAGAAGAAAATCACACGACTGACGGGCAATCTGAAGCTTTATCGTTAAAGGTCCTGCCCTGCAGCAAACCACGCCGGGGGCTGGCCGACGTAGCGGGTAAATGCCACGCTGAATGCACTCGCCGAGCGATAACCCACTCGTTCAGCGACATCGGCCACCGCCATGTTTTTCCCGCGCAACAAGTTTTTCGCCAGCGCCATGCGCCAGGTGAGCAGATAAACCATCGGCGCGACACCTACGGCTTCACGGAAGCGCACGAAGAAGGCAGACCGTGACAGCGCAGCGGCTTTGGCTAACTGCGCAACCGTCCAGGAGTGTGCCGGGTTAGCGTGCATTTCACGGATAGCAGAGGCGAGGCGCTCATCTGCCAACCCGCGCATCACACCGGGGGAAGTATTGCAGACGGGCATCGAGCGTAATGCCTCAATCAGCAGCAGTTCCAACAACCGCTCCAGTACGACATGACGTGCAGGACGCTGGGCGCGACACTCATCCATCACCAATTGTACTAATGTGGCGAGGCGCGTTTCACCGCGAATGTGAATAAACTGCGGCAACAGCGACACGATTAAACCCGCGTCGGGTGCGCCAAACTGGCAGTAACCAATCAGCGTTTGCACCTCGGCCGGTTGCTGCAAGTCACCTAACCAGAATTCGCCGGGGGCCAGCATCTGCGGTAGCGTTTCCGGCGCATCGCTGGCGGGCGGCTCAGCACTGGTCATGCAGAACTCCCAAGCAGCCGGGATCAGCACAAAATCGCCCTGCTCAAGCGCGATGGGATCATGACCTTTCATTTTGAGCTGACTGCGACCTTCCAGAACCAGACAGTAGAATGGCTGGCCTGTTTCACTGCGATTTACATGCCAGCGACCATTTGCGCGCGCGCGTTTAGAGAAAGCGGCCTGCGGCTGCAGCAGCGACACCATCTCCGCTAAGGGATCGATCATTATGGACTCCTGCAAATGAAACCTGGACTTTGCGTTGTAGTGAGTCCATCACCCTGACTCTATAGTGAGCGTCTACCCAATGCAATGCAGGAGTGAAAGATGAAAACGATTCTAATCACCGGTTGTTCTTCCGGCTTTGGTTACGCCACAGCGTGTTATTTTCTTGAACGCGGCTGGAAGGTGATTGCCACCATGCGCCATCCGCGTCCCGAGTTGTTCCCTCCGTCAGAACATCTGCGACTGCTACCATTGGACGTCAGTAACGCTGAGAGCATCAAAAAGGCAATTGCCGAGGCAGGTGATATTGATGTGCTGGTGAACAACGCGGGCATCGGGGTGCTGACCTCGCTGGAAGGCACGCCGATGTCAACGGTCCGCGAGGTGTTTGAGACTAACACGCTCGGCACTATCGCCATGACCCAGGCTGTGCTGCCGCAGTTCCGCGCTAAACGGAGCGGTACAGTGATTAATGTGACGTCAACTGTGACGCTGAAATCACTGCCGCTGCTGGCGGTGTACACCGGCAGTAAAGCCGCTGTGAATGCCTTTACCGAATCACTGGCATTAGAGCTACAACCGTTTAACGTCAATGTGCATTTGGTGTTGCCGGGCCTTGCGCCTACTACCGATTTTGGTAAAAACGCCATGCCACGTATGGAAGAGACCTTCTTAGCCGCTTATCAGCCGATGCTTGATGGGATCATGGCGGGAATGCAGCAACCTCAACCTACCACGAAAGCTGAAGATGTTGCCGCTGCCGTGTGGCAAGCCGCCACCGACCCGAACGCACCGATGCGAATTCCAGCAGGGGAAGATGCAGTCGCCGTGGCGAATGAAGTAGGTTATTGATAAAACTTCAGAGATGCTCTTTTAGGCTAGCTGTTAAGGTGTCATAGTCACCTGCTAGCCTTTGAGGAGCAAGCATGCAGATAAGTACTCTGAGAGAGTCCCCATCACTGATCTCCGCCGTGGTTCATATGCTGCATCACGAATGGTCGGATCTGCCGAACTGGAACGATGCAGATGTTATTCGCCAGCGCCTCAATCTGCGCAATGCCGCGGATGCCCAAACCCTCACTTTGGTGGCAACCGGAGCCGACAGCGCATTGATGGCAACGGCTAGCATTATCCATTACGAATTAGGTGATATCAGCGAGCGCGAATTCTGGTTAGGTGAGGTGGTCACCGCCAGCGAGCATCGCGGTAAGGGGTTGGCGAGTGCGCTCGTGACGCGATTAATTGCTGAAGCGCGGCAGAGGTCAATCCCCGCGCTCTGGCTGTATACCCCAGACCAGCAGGCGTTGTATCGCCGTTACGGCTGGCAGGATGTGGAACAGCGCGATGTTGCCGATGAATCGGTGACGATCATGGTGTTAAAACTGGATGAAGGAGCCATCGATGTTAACGCGTAAGAACTACCGAGAATTAGGTGAAGTGAAAGCCCCGTACGTTCATGCCGTTCAGCATGGTGACACGTTGTATGTTTCAGGTTTAACCGCCTTTGGAACACCCGCGCAACAAAGTGATATTGCCACGCAAGCTGAGGCCATTTTCCAGCAGTTGCATATTATTGCCGCATCTGAAGGTACATCGCTCAAGAATTTGATTAAGGTAACGATTTTTATTACATCGTTCGATGAGATCAATGCACTGCGCGCGGTGCTCTTTAAACATTACGGCGATGCACTGCCCGCCAGCTCACTGGTACAGATTAGCCAGTTGTTCTCGCCGGATTTAAAAGTCGAGATTGAAGCCATTATGGCGCTGTAATTCTCGCTAATTGCAGTAAATTCGTGACACCGTCACGCTCAATCCACGTCTGCAGTGGCGCGAACAGCGGCTGCGGCAAGGCATTTGGTTCGAACCACTGCCAGCCTTCGCACTTTTCTGGCTCCATCAACTGCGGTTCGCCTTGCGACTCATGCGCCACCAGCAGCAGCGTAATGTAGTGCTTATTGACCTCAGGGAAGATGTTACTGACAAACGCGGCCTTATGCAGTTCACCCAGCACCAAACCGGTTTCCTCCAGCACTTCACGTTGAGCGCAGGCTTCCGGTGACTCACCAAATTCGAGATGGCCACCAGGCGCTGACCAGTCGCCTGAACCATGGCTCCCTTTACGTCGCCCTAGCAGCAACTTGCCGTCGCGGAAAATCAACACGCCCACACCTACTTGTGGTGACATAACAGCTCCTCTTGTGTGGCAGGCCGCCACGGAAGGCGACCCAACACGGTTATTCAATACCAATCGGCTGATAGCCCTGCCATTCTGGGCGGAAGGGTTCACCTTGGGCATCTGGCGTTAAATGGATATACAGGTCTCCCACCTTTTCCAGCAGCAGGCAATCATCCACATCCTTGAGATTATCTTTGTGCTGGTGATCGGCACCCGGCAGCAAGCTGGCTAAGCCTTTGGCTTTCGCTTCCTTTACATCTTTTGCCACAAACAGATCAAAAGCATGCAACTCGGCCAGCGTCGAAGGATGGTACGCACCGGCATTCACAAAGAACAGCTTTTCACTGCCCGTTGCGGGTTTATCAGACAGCGATATACGATAACCGTCCGCCCAAGTGATGCGCGCATAACCATCAACATGGATTTTATCCGCATCACCAAACCAGGCTTCGCGCAGTGCAGGCCAAGCCTCCTCCGGCTGCTCAGCGGCGACAAACTGAATGTCATGCACTTCAATGTTGGATTTTCCGGCATTACCGCCAACGTAAAAGATAAACAGGTTCACGTGGTCATTTCCTTGTGATTGACAGAGAAGATCCGCGTTATAAAGCAAGATACACAACGGCACAACCGTTTCTTATGGCAATTAACCCTATTACTGATGAGGTTTGAAACGCAGCGCCATCACCATCAGCAGCACAATCCCAACACTCATGATTGCCCAGGCACTGTCTAATGAAGCCGCACGATCACGTACGATACCGGCAATCAGCGGCATTATGGCTGCCAGCAAATAGCCGCCGCCCTGCACAAAGGATAACAACGCCCCCGCCTGTTCCGGTGAATGAGCATGATCCAAGGTAACAATGAGAGAAAGCGGGAACAGTGAACCGATGCCTAACCCCAGTAACATTGTCGGCAGCCATGCCTGCGCACCGCCAAACCACAGTAGGCTAATCAATCCGAGTAAAATCGCGCTCAGCACGACCAGCAGCGGGCGACGACGGTCGCGAAAACGGTGAATCAACGCAGACAAAACAAAACCCGCGACGACCTCTGTTAACGTCAGCGCACCCAGCACGTACCCGCTCTGCTGTGGCAACCAGCCATGCTGCATATAGAACGGTGGTAGCCAGGCTAAAACCAGGGTGTAGGCACCGGTGCCAATACCAAAGAACACCATCAGCAACCAAGCCCGACCGTTGCGTGCGGTTGCAGAAGGATGCTGCACATTAGCCGGCACAACGCTGTGTAAAGTCATTAACCACAACAATACTGCGATCACGGCGGGAACCACGGGAAGTGCCAGCGTGATGCCAAGTCCGTGCGCGTCTGCCAGCGGCGCCGCAGTCGCTGCCGCAATGGCCGCACCCGCCATGATTCCGGTGGTGAATATCGCCATTAAGGTGCCCGCACTTGCCGCGAAGTGGCGTTTAATCAGCGCGGGCACTAACGCCTGAATCAATCCAATCCCCACTCCAGCGACCAAAGCGCTGCCAATCAACACCGAAGATGATGGTATTACACCCCGTACTACGCATGCCAGAGCCAACAAAACCAGACCCGCAGCTATCCCTCGAACTTCCCCCAGCGTACGCAGCAGCAGGGGTCCCGCCAGTGCAGCCAATCCCATCATGATGACCGGTAATGTGGTCAGTAAACTCAGCTGTGTCGCGCTCAACTGCGCATCACGTTGTAGCAGAGGAAACAGCGGCCCCATCGCCGCCATGATCGGCCGTAAATTCAGTGCGATAATAAAAACAAGTAAGGTAAACATGCCTATTGCAGGTAAGGTACGATTCACTTTGCATCTCCTTGTGCATCAAAAGTATCTTAACGTTAAGATACTTTTTAAGATTGCGGTAGAGGGATGCGCACAAAGCAACAAATGTTTTAGCCTTTGCCCCAAAGCAAAAGAGGGAAAAATGACCGACCACGTCGATTTTGTTACCGAACAGTGGGCCAGCGCCATGCCTGAGCTAGATGCCTCGTCCATGGCCATTTTTGGCCGCATGCTACGCATCATGAAGCACCTTGCCAAAGCACGTGCCGAAGCGCTGGCGCCGTTTCATTTCCGTGACGGTGAATTTGATGTATTGGCCACGCTTCGTCGCGCCGGCGCACCTTATCGCCTTACCCCCACACAGCTTTATAAGTCGCTGCTGGTGACATCAGGTGCGATGACCAATCGTCTCAATCGATTGGCCGAAGAAGGTTCTATTGAGCGCATTGCTGATCCCAACGATAAGCGCAGCATGTTGGTGACCTTAACGGAAGCCGGTCGCGAGAGGATTGAACAGGCTTTGCAGGTCCACACGCAGACGCAGAATGATCTCCTCGCCACGCTTGATGGTGAACAGCAACAGCAGTTACAAACATTACTTAGCCAACTCCTGCGGGCAACGGAAGTTGCCAGGTAAGTATACGGCGGTGAATGTGTCAAAATATGAATTAATTCAGCGCGTTTTCCGTTATCTTTATGCTCCCGCATCGCATTTTACGGACTGAACATGAGCACGAAATACGCCCCTTCGCAGATTTTTCTCCACTGGCTGACCTTTTTACTGGTGGTCACCGCTTATTGCACCATGGAGTTTCGCGGGCTGGCGACGCGTGGCTCATGGCAAGGCTTTGCTATGATTATCGGGCATTTCAGCGCGGGCAGTTGCGTGCTGGTATTGATGCTGTCGCGTGTGTTGTTACGCTTCCGTCACCGCAGTCCGGCGATCATCCCTAAGCCACCACATTGGCAGACCGGCCTGGCGCATCTTATGCACCTGGCGATCTACCTGTTCTTTATCGTGCTCCCGACGCTGGGTATCTTGTCGCGCTTCTATATGGGCCGTACCTGGTGGATTTTTGGCATCCCAATGCCGGTAAGCAGTAATCCCGACCCTGACTTTGCCGACAGCATTGCCGACTGGCACGAAACGCTCGCGCCTTATGGCTATTGGCTGATTGGCATTCACGCCGTTGCTGCACTGGCACATCATTATCTTTTTAAAGACAATACCTTGCTGCGTATGATGCCTTCACGCCGCTCGCGTTAATCCTTCATTTTTCGCCCGGTAACTGAGCTTGCCGGGCGACCAAAATAGCGCTGAAACGCCACGCTAAAATTACGCGGATGTTGATACCCCACCTGCCATGCCGCTTGCGCCACCTGATATCCCTGTTCTAACAATCTGTGCGCGTGCGCCATCCGCATCTGTAACAGCATTTCTCCGGGTGTTTAGTGGAAATGGCGTTGAAAGCCGGTTTTCAATTGATAGTCGCTAAGGCCGACAGCCAGTGCCAGCGTGTTTAACGAGTAGGCTTCGGCCAGGTGGGCTCGCATCCACTCTCGCGCCCGTTCGAGTTTTTCCACCTGCTGCGGATGAACGCTTTGTTTATGGATATCGGGTTGCAGCTGATGGCGATGCAAGGCCAATAACGTCAGGGCCTGTATCTCCAACTGCAGTGGATCAGTGTGCATCTGGATTAACTGCGCATTCGTTGCCTGGCCGAAACGGCAGAACAAATGGCGTTGCAGTCTGGGCTGAAGCAGGTGTTCGGCCTGCTGCTCACCAAAATAGTGACGAGTGGTGGAGGCATTCAGCACTAGCCGCAGTTGCTGTACGCGTTCACCTGCGCGGTACAAGCGCTCGCCACTACTGGTTTGGAAACTGGTTACGGTAAGATGCCCGGCATTAAAAGCAATCTCGCTTCCCTGACTTTCACGAAAACGTGAAGCACCCAGTAGGCCAAAAGTCAGCACCAGCTGCGGCTGATCGTGGCAGGTGATGGATGATTCGGTTAACGCCTGCAATGGCAAATAATCTGATCGCACCATTTGCATCCCCTGCGCCAACGCGTAATGCCGCACCTCTGGCTCACCTGGTTGTTTCATCCATTTCCCCTTCACGCAGAGTTAAATCACCGTCTCGCAGACAAATGAGAATAAATTGCATTCGCATGAAAGGCTAGTCTGGAGTACACACTCGTTACACAGGATTTGTCTATGTGCTCGCCACTCAACACACTCGATTCTCTGCTGGCCCAACAGGCACTCAATGGGGCAATAGCGTTGGCTTTTGAACATCAACTGTTTGATTTTATGGCGTTGCCTGCAACGGCTCACCAGGTCGCAGACCATTACGGCTGGCAACCCCAACAGGCCAATCACTTGTTAGGTCTGTTATGGAGTAGTGAATTACTGACGCGGGAGGTGGATTGTTATGTGTTAGCGCCTGGCGTACATCTGTTTCTGTGCTCGGGAAGTGCACGCTATGTCGGCGATGCCTGGCGCTACCGCCAGCAGGTTTTACAGCAGTTTGTTCAGCGGCTACCGCAACTGCTCACTCAGAAGTCTACGGGGTGGCAGGATCCACTGCAGATTGATAGTGCATGGGCCGATGCCGCGCTGCATCAAATTGCCCAAGAGCAGCGGGCGCTCAGTGCTGATACGGCCTGTGCCATCGCCGAAAAACTGGCAGATTTTCAGCGCCCGGCGCTACTGCTTGATGTGGGCGGAGGACCGGGATTGATCGCCATTGCGTTAGCAGAACGTTTCCCCCAGCTTTCGGCAATCGTCTATGATTTGCCACAAACTGCCACCGTGGCGCAACGCAATATTGAAAAGGCAGATCTGACAGGACGCTGCTGCGCACTGGCGCAATTTCCAGCGCAGCGCCAGGTCGATATTATCTGGAGTTCATCGTTCCTCTATTTCGTCGAGGACCGTCAAGCAGTGCTGCGCGAGTGGTTTGATCGCCTGAAGCCAGGTGGTTTGCTAATTAGTGCCCATGCAGAGATTCCTGAGAGTCCCAGCGAGGCCCGGCAGATACTGCCCTTCTTCACACCTTTGATGATGAGAGGTTACAGCGTCACTAATGAAGGTGTGTTAGCGTCCGAATTACAGCAAGCCGGTTTTGTGATTGAGCGGATTCAGCGGCAGGAACCTTTTCCCATGTCGCCGCTGAATGTGATTCTGGCGCGACGACCTAAAACGTCAAACTGAAACTGTCATCCAGCAGAGCAATGATGTCACTGTCCGGCAAGCCGTTTTCAAGCGTCAGACTGAGCCAGTGCTCTTTATTCATATGATAAGCGGCATAAACACCCTGTTGCTGACGCAGCGAGCCGGTAAGCTCCGGTCGGGTCTTAATGTTCATCACCTCAACGACCGGACCCTGCTCTAAACCGAGCTTATGGCTCTCAAGGGGAAAAACCAGCGCAAACCACTTACGGTGACGCGGATGCCGCAGTACCGCGTAGTCACTGTGTTTTTTCCATGGATAGTCGGGTTCAACCTGGTAGGTGTGAAGGACGTGGTCGAGCAGTTGCTGGCGATTCATTGTGGCTCCTGTAGCAGCGCAATTTATCGCGCTGCTACAAAGTTTACCTTGGACGTCTCTTAACTCAACTGAAAACGCCCTACCGTATGGGCCAACTGTGCCGCCTGATCCTCCAGTGAACTGGCAGCGGCAGACATCTCTTGCACCAATGCGGCGTTTTGTTGCGTGGTGCCATCCATCTCATTCACCGCAATCGTGACCTGACTGATACCGCGCGCCTGCTCATCCGACGCCACCACAATCTCACCGATAATGGTGCGCACAGAATTGACCGCCTGCGTCATATCCTGCATGGTTTTACCGGCATCCTGCACCAGTTTGACACCGCTGCCGACACGCTGGCTGGACTCTTCAATCAACGCAGCAATCTCTTTCA
>Ga0157363_1004397_pt1 | contig 12982 bp, 16 predicted proteins | sample AttsexASBM1_FD_111477 | JGI IMG/M metagenome (GOLD analysis project Ga0157363, IMG submission 111477) | Fungus gardens microbial communities from leaf cutter ant in Ribeirão Preto, State of São Paulo, Brazil - Atta sexdens ASBM1 | ecosystem: Host-associated > Fungi > Mycelium > Unclassified ...
CAATATATGTTTACAGAATGGGACGCAAGAATTGTTACCACCAAAGGAATTGTACTGCGTTTTGGGTTGCCACGACGCGTTAAATCGTTATTTTCAACAGCTCAAAGGTAATTGTGTAATCTCTCAAGATATTAATTTAAAATTACTTGAATGCTGTACATTTATTCACATAATAAATGTAATATACAAGTATCATTATCAATTAAATTATTATTAGAAATCTTATCAGAGCAAAAAATATTTTTATTTGATGTCAACGTAAAACAATATATTGCTTCAAACTTAAAGTTAAATATCCCTTTGCAACCTAATTGTATTTAAGTACGGAGCACTTAGATACGTAAAAAAAAAGTACTATATAATATATATATTAAATAATTATATATATTAAACTAATATATATATTTAAATTTAAAAATGCATATCTTTGAGTATGTATTTCCTTTTTCTCTTTCTTTTTTATATTATTACATAAAGTGTTGTTCTGCTTAAAGAATGTTATTGATTAATAATTGTCATCATAAATTAATTTTAATTCGGACTTAGATTAAAAAGATATTTTCATACACAACTAATCGTTTTCACGTAATTTCATTATAATCTCTTATTTTTTTAGATTACTTTGCTAACGTTATTTTTAAAAATTCGCGAATTCTTTATCATACTGATCAAACGTCGAAACCTCGAGAGATACTTCATCGAAAAAATCGAAATTGGTAGTATCACCGTTTTTACTACAATGAGGAATAAAACTCGGCTGTACTTTCTGATGATAAATCTCGACCCAGTTAATAGATTTAAACCAGCGGTGCCTCTTGATGTCCATACTACCCTCTTTCAAATTGCCATATCTTCTCGTCAGATCCACTTGCAAAATATTCTTCAATATATCCCTCAAGTCTTCTCCAAAATGATGCGCGAACTTGTATTTACCAGCAATGATCTTCTCGTAGATTTTCATAGGGTCGTGCGCATAAAAAGGAGGATATCCTGCGTTCATCTCGTAGATCAGCACACCAAAGCTCCACCAGTCGACGGACTTGCCGTAGCCCTTTGATAAAATTACCTCCGGCGCTAGATATTCCGGTGTGCCGCACAATGTCCATGTGCGAGCGTTCAACATTTTGCAGAAACCAAAATCGGTCACCCTGATGTAGCCGGATTTCTCTATCATGATGTTCTCCGGCTTCAAGTCACGGTAGATCAAGCTGCAGTGGTGCAGATATTCCAAGGCTAAGGCTACTTGGGCGGCATAAAACTTCGCTAGCGGCTCATCAAACTTCCCCATACGTCTGAGATGGGTGAACATCTCGCCGCCCTCTGCGAACGGCATCACCATGTACACATACGAATTGTCCTTAAAATAGGAATTAAAACATGTTTATGCGTCTGTTTTATAAGAATTTTTTGGATATCTATTCAATGTAGAAGAGATTATTCGGTTTCTTTTAAAGCTATCATTTTCTTCAAAGAAGCTATACTCTAAAAAATATTGATGTGGATTTAATATCATGTATTTACATAATTTTTACTTTGTGAAGAATAAAATTATTGAGAAAAATGCGAACCTGATGTATTATAAAATAATTTGTGATAATAGACCAGGTTCGCATCTTTCTAGTACATCTTTTTTCCATTGTGACAATAAAGAGATAGTGATGATTTCTCTCAAATGTCTATGGTACGCAAAATTATATAAATCTATATTATGATAATGTTGATATAAACGCTAAGGATTATAAATCCACACTGCTAACATTAACATGGTGAAAATTATGTATAAGACATCATATGTTATTAAACCTACACCAATATTTTTTATACGCGATTTATTTCCGTATTTGGATATATCATTAAATGCCAACGTTTTGTGAACATTGTAGTTCATTTCATAACGGCGAGAAAGAATCCGATAAGCCACTTCTTTGAAGGAGAAGTTCTGATAAAGTGAACTGTAATGTTTACGAAACATTGTCACTTAATAATGTATAATGTATCGAGACACGAAGATAATTAGATAACTCGCAAACTGTGTAACTTCTTTGTGAAATTAATTTCTTGTTTTAAAAAAAGATTCTTCTGTGTATTTACGAGATTCGAAAGATTAATAACATTGCTATTTCGATTCTCAACCCTTGCCTTGAAGCAGAACGCCATGAAGACCACAAAGGGAAAGTCGACGCACTGCAGGATCCGTTTTTCGTTACGCGTATGATCCACTTGTTTCGTCTTCACTAGTTTTGCTTTCTCGAGAATCTTCATGGCATAGTACGTGTTCGTTAATTTGTGCTTTACGAGCATAACGCGGCCGAAGGCACCGGTGCCGACAGTTCGGTAACGCTCAAAGTCATCTGCCTTCCCTTTATCGTCAATTTTCAACTTCCACTTTTCCATGAACGCCGCCTTTTGATTCTCCAGAATTTCATTATATTCAATGAACATCCGTTCTCTTTCAGCGTCGATCATGAACGTACAAATCGTGTCACTTTCGGAGGGTTAAGATGATATGATATGACAGGGCGTATTATTTAAGATTGTTCTGCGTAACGATATGATCGTACATTGTTTTTTATAATTCCGTTGCGTTACAATACTATTTCTGCATTATTCCTATCGAAAATAAAATTCTTTTTTTTTTTTTAATTATTTCCACTTTCCGAACACACATATACATTCCAGATCAAAAGTTTGGCAATATTTTTTAATAATTGACATTTTTGGAATTGTTTAAAACTCAAATATTCAACAATGTGTTTTTTAACAATAATTCTTCAGACAACAATAGTTATTCAGTTATTGTGGATCTAAAGAATTATTATTTAAAAAACGCATTATACTTATTTGAAAATAAATAAACCCAAAAATATCAATTTTTAAAAAGTTTCCAAACTTTTGCATTTATAGATATAAATAAAATTAAGTATTTGTACTTAGTTACTGTATAAAGTTTTTTCTACACTAAATAAGAAAATCTTTTCAATATACAGCGGAAATCGGCATTCCACCAGCGCCGGCATTGGTTGCGGATTCATTGACGGCGACATCGCTCAGCCTCGAATGGAAAGGTGTAGACATAGACAGACGCGCTGGCATTTCATATTTGGTGCAATGGAGATACGAAGAATTAGCTGAGACGTGGCAATATTGCCGCAATCAGTCATGGGGCGAAGGTGATCAGATACTGGTCGAGAATCTACAGCCGTACACAAAGTATAGGGTATGTAAGAAATGGAAAGAAACTGGAGCAAAATTGGAAGCATAATAATTGAACACGGACAAACGAAGAAGGATTAATTGAGGATCTTCATTAATTACAAATTGAGAATTAATTTTCTACTCACTTGTAATACTTGAATAAATCACTTTTGCTCATATATTAACGAAATATAAAGTTATTCCATTATCAAGAGAGTCCGCCAATGAACGTTAATAGGACTTAATGTAGACTTTAGGTGGAATATTCTTAAACTGTTGAACTGTTTCTTTCCTTACGGATACCTCTTCATGAAAACATTCATGAAACGAACGCTGGCGTTTACAGTTTCGCGTAGCGCTACTACTCCTGAAATCATCGCAACACAATCCAGAGCCGATCGTCTCAGCACCGAGCGTGGTAATATTAACATACGCGGCCGATCTACCGACATCAGCACCGGTAATTGTAAGAGCGGCGGCGGTAGACAGTTACCGCGTCTCTGTGTCTTGGGAACCAGGCCCATTCCCGAACGGGCCACTTTTGTCTTATGTCCTGCGTCTGCAAGGGGTTGAACACAAGGGGTTGAACCAGCTTAAGGTACACGCCACGCCAGAAAGTACATATAATTTAGAGACATGTTTATTCTACAGCCGAACTATATTTTAATATATACATTGACGTGTCTTTCGCGTTACTTGTGCACAAGCATTTCTATTTTTTTCTTTCAACTCTGTGCACTACCACATTTTCATGCGCTTGTAAGGCGCATCGGCATCGTTACGCTTTGCTGTACTATCTAACTGTTGTTTGCAAAAGAGCAATGTGCAACTGGTTCTGCAAGGTAGATTCCGTTATCCTGTTTGAAGACAATTTATTGGCCACATAAATTAAATTTTAATTAGAAATCGCGAGATATAGAAGATAATATTAGCTACATTAAAAATATTTAAGATTTGTTCCGTCATAATATTGACTTCTATCGAAGTATTTGATATCCTAAAGATGAAAGCCAATAAATTTTACTTCATATCTTTTAGCTTTTTGTGTTGCGTACTAATATCAATTTACAAAGAATGCATGCTTTATACAAAGCATTAATGCCACGCAAAGTATTACTGCGCACGCATTCATTGATAAAATTTCTTGAGATTCAAGAAATTTTTATTTCTTTAATTATTCAGGTAGCGTAATTTTCTTATTTTATTTTAAGAAAGAATAAAAAAAGTCGATGAATCGAATATCGTAAAATCTCTAAAATCTCTGCAAGCGCAAATTATTTGGCATTAATTATTTGATCTTAACTTCGATTATATTGCTTTAATGGTAAATTCCTCGCATCTTAATTATGGTATCCTCTAATATTAGTCCAACGGCTTGCACGAACCAGATTATTTACAAAAGTTTCTGGCATGGCGTTCTTTTATTCTCCTAACTGCATATTTATTTCCCAGCAATAGGGATGCGTTTCCATTATATAGTATATCTTACATTTTATCGACAGGATATTCCAGTCTCCGAGAATACCGATCACTATATGTTTCAAAACCTCGAACCCAATCAGAATTATTCTGTTAGTGTGACTATGAGAAATAGTGTCGGAGAGGGTCCGCCTGCAACTATCTATATTTCTACGACTCCAGAACCTACCGGTACGTTACGAGAAAATTAATATATATTTAACATTAACCCAAAAAGAAATTTATCACATGATATTTAACTTTTCAAGAAATAGAGCATCCTTCAACAGTAGAAAAATCTTGTTTTCTGCTAAAAAAATACAATATACATAAAATAATTTAAGATAAATATCATCGATCTTATTATTTACTGACCAAATTTCATTCAAACAATTTAGCTTTTTAACGTACACTTTTTACATTATCTGTTTTAAAGAATCAAGGCATTAGCTATCAATTTACAGACTTTATAATTTATATCTATGAAAATGTACGTTTTAAAGTGACTAATAAGACGAATAATGAATTTTAGTCAAGGATACTCAACAACCGATTCTCATCCTCGGTGGTGAACATTTGGTCATGAAGCAGGGTGCTGATATGTTGGATGAGCCTAGCGTCATTTACGAAACCAAAAGTGTAATCCGCGGCGTTGCAATACACGTGGCATCAGCTCAATTATTCGTTTCTACTTCGATGGGTTATGTGTATCGAACTTCGATCATCGAGCAATCCATACCGAGAGCCATTTTAATCCCCGACGGAGTGAACTTCAAACCTTTGAGCCTTTCCATTGACTGGCTGAATCTTCACTTGTATGTCTTAGGAGAAGTAAAACATGCGACAACCGCGACGTGGCAAATAGCCAGATGCAATCTCGATGGCAAGAGTCTGACAGTGGCCGTAGCTGGATTTCTAACTCGACCCTCGCATATCGAGATTGATCCTTACAATGGATACCTTTTCTGGGTCACTAAAGCGGGATTGTACAGATTAGATTTAGCCGTTATCAGCAATGGTGTGAAACATGAGGTGCCAATTATTTTTATTTTGTCATTATTATCAAAGCCTTTACTTTTGAAATTATATTAAGAGACGCAAACTATTTATATATTTAAAATCGATTATTTTCGATTTTAAATATATAAAGATTTTGCGTCTCTTAGTACAACATTTTAAACAATCTTTTAAAGATCTTACGATATTGATATAGTATAATATAGTATAATAACAAAATAATTACTTTTTAAGAATTTCTTGATATTATTTTTTTTTTAGGTTCGACCAGATTTAATTCTCGAAGATGCTCATTTGGGTGCTTTTACGGTAGACCATACGAATTTTCGATTGCTCGTTCCTGATCACACTAAAAACACAGTTATATCTGTATCGTTAGATGGTCGCGAAGTTGTTAATCTTCGTCCGAATACGCAGAAACCGAAATTCAATAACGTTATTTCACTAGCTATGGCAAATGGACTGTTCTACTGGACTAATGGTGAAGAGGTCCTCACTGAAGGCTATCATGCTGGTCAAAACAGATACTTCCACAATTCCTATCCTGACAAGTAATATACTTTTTAATTTTCTAAATGATTTTATTCAATTTTATGCGTTTAACTGCAAAATTAAAATATTAATTGCGTTTAATAACCCATAATTATTCCTTTTCTTTTAGGTCTGACACTTCCTTCGTAAGCGTGACCGTATTGATGAATGCAAGTCAGCCGGTTCCAGTGCCAGTAAATCCACCGACAGGAGTGCAAGCTGTTCTAGGAGCGGAAAGGGCAAAGGTTTCGTGGCAAGCTCCTCACTTACTGGGCGGCCAAGGAAAGGGTGCCTGGCAAAACTGGTCATACGAGCTCGAAATCAAGGACGAATCTACTGGCGAAACTATTCATCAAAAAGGTATCGCCGGATCGTCTCATACTGTTCATAATTTGCGAGAAAGATCGGAATATTCAATCAAAGCCGCGGCCTATACCAGCGCCGGCAGAGGACCGTGGTCCACAGAATTTCGAGGACAAACCTTAAGGTAATATTAATAAATAATTTTATTTGGCGAAATAATAAATAAATTCAACATATCAAAGGTTATATTTGATTTAAAAAAAAATTATATTCAATGTTATGAATTTATTCAATGAATTTATATTTACAAAGTTTTTTCACTTTGTGAAAAATTTCAATTATCTCAATTAGTAATTAAATAAAATTATATATTTAGAAACGGTTCACACGCATCTATCTTGTGGTCGTCGAATGAAGGAATTTTGAGAAGCGACGTAACTGGCGAAAATATCGATACACTGGTTAACAAGGCGAGTTTAAAGGAGTCCGAAAACGAATTCCATATTGTTGATATTAGTTGGTACAAGGATGTGTTATATATAGTGGGAAATAATTCCGCATTGTATCGTTATAACGTCAGCAATCATCAGAAAACAAAACTCAACATACATTCGGTGGGAAGCGTTGCTGTGGACTGGATATCGAAAAAATTATATTGGGCAAATCCAAAACAGCAAATTGTAAATATAATTAGATTTTTATTTTTGATCCAAATACTTAATCTCCTTAATTTAAAATAAATTAACTATATTAAATTCCATTATTTACGTTCTTCATTGTTTTTATATTAATTTACAATAAAAACGTAAATAATAAATATTAATAAAAATAATGATAATAATGTAAATAATTCCATTATTTACGTTCTTTATTGTATTTTTAAAATTAAAAGCAAAAAAATATTTACAGAATATGCATTACATTATGAGATACTATATATTATTTAATTTAAATCTTTAGTGATTGTAAAATTTTCGTATTATTTTTATATTCTGTGGATATTATTTTCTCAACGTACAGATAACAAGAGCGAACCTGAATGGATCTCAGCAAGAGCCGATGTCTATCTTAGCAATTGTAAAAGAACTCATGATTGACTCTCTCGAGGCGTATTTATATTGGTCCACTGGTCACGCAGTGGAAGTTGCGCGACTGAATGGTCAAGACAGGAGATACTATCACTTGGATGAAATTTTCAATGGAAAACAAGTGATGGGATTAACTCTCGACACTGAAAACAGATACGTTTACTGGATCGTTCGGAGTTACGAAAGTGGATCCATTGTCTACCGTGCACCTACGTCCGAAAGAATTTCAATGAATCAAAAAATCATTCCAGAAAAGGTACATTTTATGCAATCAATTGGTTTTATAAATTCCATTATTTTTATAAATATTATGTAGTATATATCATAATAATATTTAATATAAAATAATTAATATTATTACTTAATCATTATTTTGAGTGATAAAATTATACATCTCGCGGCAACGACTTTAATTATGTATTAAATATACAATAATTAATAAATATACAATAATTAATATACAATAATTAAGCATAATAAAAATAAAATAAATGGTTAAAAATAAAAATAATATAAATAATAAATTTTTTAATTCAAGATTTCTGCTTTGCAACATCCAAATATGCAAGGACCTTTGTGCTATTTTTCTGAGCATCTATTGTGGCTACAGGACGACAGAAACGCAGTGATCGGTGATCTCTCCGGTCAGAATACCGCGGTAATCAATGGAATCACTTTGTCCAGCTTGTACATGGTAGCCATTGCGGATCCCGCGCATCATCAGTATCCAAAAAATCTGACGTCAGAAACGGTGGTAGTTCTACCGAATGCAGTTGATTTTGATAGCATAAGAGTTGAAGGTACTTGGAGAAACTTCAACATATCATGGAATCCCGTGAAGAACATCAATTATGGTACGGTTTTTTATGAGGTGAAATTCGCGGATTATATTAATACGAATTCAAACCCGGAAATCACGATCGAAACGACAATGCCATACAACAATTCGGATCAGATCCTGCCCTATTCTGTTCTGGAAGTCACTGTAAAGGCATTTACTTATTGGGAAACGGCGCACCATTCTCGGAAAATCCTGAGATCTCCACAGAGCGTACCGAGCCAGCCAACATCTCCCAGAGCATTCGTAGAGTTTAGCAAGAAAAACGTATACATGGATATGAAAGTTTGGTTGATATTTAGGTATAAAATTTAGAATTTTGTGCCTATACTTTTGTTTTCTTAGATTTGTATATATCTTATACAAATATATATAAGATTTAATTTCGCTACAGATTTGCGATATAGAAACGTTAAAATCTTATTTTAGATGGGATCCGCCCGAGTTTACAAATGGAGTAATTCAAGGATACATCGTCGAATGTTGGCATGTCGTAAACGAAACGGAACTATTTATCTGTAACAATTGCAGCATCGAAACTACCACGCTGGAGTATGCGACGTCTAATGTAACATCTAACATGACCTATTATTGCAAAGTAAGAGCGTATACTAAAATCGGTGCTGGTCCTTACACGGATCCTATCAATGTGTCGACCACATACGAGAATCCGGTGCCCAAATTATTAGTCGCCACAAATGACGCTGTGAGATTGTCAGATTTGGATAGAGAAATCAATAATACGATCACCAGGCACGTTGCGAAAGAGATCGATTACTTGGGAGAGGAAGATAAGATTTACTGGATCAGCGAAATGCAAGAATTGGTGACATCATTAACAAATGGAACCAACGTGACAAAAATACTCGGTCTAAATAGAACCAATACGCACAGCCTCTGCGTCGATTGGATAGCAAGAAATCTATACTGGGTGGAAGGCGAAAACAAAGACAACAACAGAAACAGTTACATCAAAAGATTGGATTTAACAATGTTGCAGGCAGGCATAATCAAGTACAAAAATATTTTAAGAAGAGGAGGAAGTATTACAGTTTTAGATATCTTGCCATCTCTGGGGTACGTCAATATTTTTATCTATCTAAAATATTTAAATTATAATATATTGTTATTTTTTAATTATTCAATATGCTTAACTACTAATCAAGATAAATTATGATTTAAAAAGAAATTGTAAAATGAAAAATGAAATTGTAAAAAAATATATATAGTTTTGATTATATTTGTTTTAAAATGATATTTAAAATTATAGAGGAAATAAAATATTTTTCAGATCTTTATATTGGATTGAGCCAAATGACAGTATAATGCAGTCGGATTTCGAAGGAAAAAATGTACAATACTTTTTTGGAAATAATGATAGCACATGTACTTGTCCACAAAAACCAAAAAATGTATTCACATTCACAATTGACAAAACCAATATTCAAACACCGATGATGTATTGGACATCGGATGAGAATCGATTAAATGTAGCTGATATTTACGGCTGCACGTGCGAAATGATATTAAGAGCAAGTTCCAATATACAGATTTTAACGGTCGATAAAATGAACATATACTGGTACGATGGAAAAAATCAAATCCATTTTTTGAGAAAGAAATATTTCTTCATGGAGGACAAGGAATATGCATCCAATCTGGAAGTGAAGAACTTCTACCTACCTAATGTAAATCGAATCACAGCTTTTGGTACATCCTTACAACCCTATCCCATCACGAAATGTCTGATACCCCATCAAACGAGCTATAATGTTGAGAGGGTGAACGAAACAGCGAATAGCATCATTGTTAATCTTCCGGAACCCAATCCTGAATACGGATGTCAAAAATATAGTTTACCCACTACATTGTACACTATCAATGTGTCTCATTGTTTGAAGAATGAATCCAATAAGTGTGAGGAGATCAGTGTGCAGACGTATGAGAGGCGTTATGAGATTCAGAATTTAAAGCCATTCACGGAATATAAGTTGAAATTGGCATTAAGCAATTTATACGAAAAGACATTGGAATTCGGCGAGGAGGTGGTGCTGAAAACCAGCGTAGGCAAGCCCAGCAGGCCGGAGAATGTTACGATTCAGGCCCTAACACCAACGTTGGCGGAGGTTTACTGGATGCCACCCAAGATGCTGAACTCCGCAGTGGTGCACTATGAGGTGCATTGGAGGTCGAATGATCTTTTGCAGAACGGCATGCGACAAAAGGGCGAGCAGTTAATCGAGGAGCCTAAACGCATGGCGGATGGCAGGTTTTTCACAACGCTGCAGCCGTTGTTGCCAGGGCAGGAATACTTGGTGTACGTTCGCGTGTATCCTGTAAATTTCAATGACTTTTACAACGACAGTCTCAGGCAACGCATCCGCATGTACTCAGAACCAAATAATTTAATAATGAACGGAGTCAGCGTAAACAGCATGAATATATCTTGGATCCCGACCGTTAATCTAACGATTGGTTATATATTGGAATACCAGGACGTTGCAATGGAGAAGTGGCAAGTCGTGCAACACATCGAAGTGAATGAGGACCAAGTGATGTATCATTTAGAACATTTGCAGCCACGTACTTTATACAAGTTTCGCTTGAGGCTAAAATATCCCAAGTATCAAGATTTCATATGGGAACCATCGGATGGGAGATTTACATTTCAAACACTCGGTAAGCGTGTGATCGAGACATTATTAATATTCCACGTTTATCATAAGCATGTTTTAATATTATTATAGAAATAAATAATTGAGTTAAAAAACAATAAAGTTTTAAATAGAAGTAAGTATGCTTTCTAAATTCTTTGGAGTGAAATTTCATTGTTAAGAGTGAAAATTGAGCTCTTGAAAAAGAGTGGCTCAATTTTCAATCTTTAAGAATGAGATTTCACCCTTCAGTATAAGATTGACTCAAGTTTTAAAAATATTGAAATAAATAAAGAGAAACTTAAATTGGATTTTGTACAATAAAGGTGATGTCCCGAGTGCTCCAGGGGTGCCTGTGGTAACAAAATTCCGAAATTCCGTGTATCAATTAAATTGGGAACCCGCGCAAGCTCATGGCTCACAGGTGACTTTGTATCGATTGGAAGGCTTGGTCATCGACGACAGTTACAAGCAAGATGACAGGAGTAAAGAGAACGAGCAATGGGATTTATATTATAATGGAACGGATAATTATTGGATAATCCCTGGAGACGTGGATCAGAAGTATAAGTTTCGTGTGCAAGCCAAAAACGCTTACGGTTTTGGTGCTTGGAGTAAATCGAGCGCGATTATTGATCTAACGGAATCTGCTGGAGGAATATTGGCTACACAACAACATCTACCGCTGATGCTGGGCCTCATCGCGATCGTTATTACCATAATGTTCGTGTGCTTTTGTTATTTTTTCTGCCGTAAGTATACTTGCTTTCAATTACAAATTAATTAAATGATAAAATGGCATTTTTCAAATTAAACTTAATAGAAGACAATTCATATTTAATTATATATTTATTATGTCTATGTGGCAATATGTGATATCAGACGAGTATATTGTAACGTTATCCAGCAGTATACAGACAACGGAAAGAAGACAAGAAGACAGTTTTACCTCCAATAGTGTCCGATGTCGAATTAGCGACCCTCCGCGAGATCCCTCGCGGAAATTTCGTTCAATCTAACGCGCTTTACGCGTCTACGTTACAAAATGATCCGGATGATTCTGCACTGCCCAAAATCAGACAAGAGCAAATCACGCTGGCAAAGTTCCTAGGCAGTGGCGCATTCGGAAAAGTAAGAGTTAATCCTAAAATACAAAAAATAATTTTGAAAGAAATAAAGAAATAAAATTTGCACTTTTAGTTTCTTTTTCTAATGATAAATCTTGAAGTATTTTAAGATTCATCAGACATGAGAAAAGAATTATTTTTGCAATATTAAAATTTAGAATCTTTTATACAAGATTTATATATTAAATTCATTCTAAATGTCTCACAGGTATTTCAAGGAAATGCCAAGGATTTAGAAGGACCAGGCATAACGCCCGTTGCCATAAAGATGCTACGAAAGGATGCCTCTTCGCAAGAGAAGACAGAATTTTTGCAAGAGGCAAGGCTCATGAGTCATTTTCGCCATAAACACGTGCTGAGGTTACTGGGCGTTTGCTTGGATACAGATCCTCCGTTACTCGTGTTGGAATTAATGGAGGCTGGTGACTTGTTAAGTTATTTAAGAGAAAGCCGATCTTTGCAACTCACAGATCCGCACGCTCTGCGTCTGCAAGATCTGCTCGCTATGTGCGAAGACGTCGCGCGTGGCTGTCGTTACCTGGAGGAGTTGCACTTCGTACACAGAGATCTCGCGTGTCGAAATTGTCTGGTGTCTGCGAGAGATCGCGAAAATCGTGTCGTAAAAATCGGCGATTTCGGACTAGCCAGAGATATTTACAAGAATGACTATTACCGCAAGGTAAATGTAGAGATTTTTGGATAAAATAAGAAAAAAAATTTCATAAACTGCTCTCTTTCATTTTCACGTCAAAATATTATTTATCTCTGTGC
>Ga0157363_1004398_pt1 | contig 12981 bp, 9 predicted proteins | sample AttsexASBM1_FD_111477 | JGI IMG/M metagenome (GOLD analysis project Ga0157363, IMG submission 111477) | Fungus gardens microbial communities from leaf cutter ant in Ribeirão Preto, State of São Paulo, Brazil - Atta sexdens ASBM1 | ecosystem: Host-associated > Fungi > Mycelium > Unclassified ...
CGTCCAATTCATAGACGTCATACATGTAACCATTTACCAAAGTGTAGATAAGAAAAAAAAAAAAAAACCTTGAAAAAATTTTTTAATTAAAAAAAAAAAAAAAAAAAAAAAGATGAAGTATGGAAACTTTATCTGAGATATGTAGATGTGAATTGGAAATGATTTTGACTTCAGCAGATATGTTACATCTCTATATATCACAATGGTTATATTTAGGAAGAAATTATTAAGAAATAGTAGAACATAAGAGAAGTCAAGTATCTGAGCATAGGCATCTAGATTAGTGCACAACTCTAATTGATTTTCAAAATAAGAAACTATAGAGTATCTATGTGTTTTAAACACTAGTTGTGTTAAGAACAATTCACACTTGCTAAGAATATCTGCAAATGTAATATGAAAGATAGGATGGAAGACTCAACTTAGTAAATATAGAACAAAAAAAAGCTTAGAAGTAGTGCTATATGGGTAATAATCTTGACTTCAATAAATAACATTGTATTTAGCTTACTTGTCACATGGTTGTATTTTGGATAAGAGAAATTTAGAAGGAAGTGAGACAAGTATAGTACAAATCCAAGTTAATTATTAGACTAAAGAATTTACATAGTGGCTATTATTCTTAAATACAAGAAAGAATAGTTCTTTCTAATAATAATACTGCTGTATATACTCTGGGTTGTTAGGTACTATAGGGGTTGTTGTTCAGAACTTTATGAGATTGATAAAGAATAGAGAATTTTAGTCCTTAGATTGATATGACAAGTTGTTACAACTTGAGTCCAGAAGTTAGGACAAAAAAAGAAACTTATATTATTTAACATAAGAGAACTTAGTAGAGTTCCTAGTATAGGTGAGTTTACTCTATATACTTCTAGTACATAGTTTGTGTACACTTTACATCTAGCCTACTCTAAAGATTATGAGTCATGTATATAAGAGTTATTATATTATATTATATATGATATTATCTTCCTTATGTATTACATAGTATTGTGACTGTGACAGTTGTGACATCACATTGTTTCTCTTTATAAAGTTCAAACTAAGAAAAGAAATAGAAGAAATAAAGAGAAATCAAAGTAGAAAAATAAGAGAAACTTAAATAATAGAAGAGAAATAGAAAAAAAACAAGTCTACCATTTTCAAGTTTGATATTACCTCTTTTTCAAGATTTCTCCTCCAGAAAAACAAACTTCTATCTTTACAAATTTCTTTCTAACTTTCTTAAATATTTTTTTAAATTTTCTATTGTCTTACCTATACAATATCTTTGCCATGTATTTCCCTGGTAACTCCCTCATTTGAAGTCTTGTTCTTTTATCATTTCCAACTTCTTCAGCCTTCTGACTTTTGCACTCATTTATTATGATCTTAAGCTTGGCTCAGGTTGTAACTTAGGCAAAGACTTGAGTAAGAGTAGAGAAATGGTCAATTGGTAAAGCATAAAGATACAGGACTGTATCTACAACTATATATACCTAAAGACCATAAGGAATATGTTAGGCATCCTTAAGAAAACAATAAAAATGAGACCTCTACTACTATATGAGATGCTGACTGATAAAACATGAAGATAACACAAGGCACAGTTTAGTATGAGTCACAAATAAAACAAGCCCCAACACATGTCCAACATAAGATGAACATCCATAGAACATGAGGTATAGATTGTAATGATCATAACATCATTCTTCCTTTAAAGTTTGCTACCATCTTTTTTGCATTTTCTAAGTCTTCCTCTCTTTCTTATGTGTTGTATTCTGCTGTAAACATCTTCCAATGCACCAAGTACTTGGTTACTCCCCTTATTTTTTGTTTATTTAATACTTTTTCAACCTTTTATTTCTTTTCTTTATTAACTTTTACTAGTTTCAGTTCTTTTATTTTCTGTTCTTTCACTAGTTCTCTATATCTTACTACTTGACTTATATTTACAACTGTCAAGATGAGCAGATCTAGCTTTAAGTGAATATTCATAATCAGTTACACAGAAAAAAAGTTCAGATCAACTATGAAACTTATCTGGAAATAAATATGGATATCTATGAGATTAGACAATTTATCTGGACTGCAGATCAAGCTTGAAAGCTTATCTACAGATTGGTAATGTAATCTTAGATAATGACCTTGGCCTTAACTTATATATTATACTACTGCCTGTTGCATAGTTGAAAAATTCTTAGTCAGTTCTTAGTTGATTTCCAGACTGAATACTATAGAGTATCTACTTGGTCTTAAATACTAAATTTATAGTCAAAAATGTGGCTAAAAATAGTAGTATAGGAAATAACTAAGAAGATGTTATAGAGATAGTTTCTAGAATATAAAATAACCAGAAGTCTAGGTAATGAGTTGCTAGGAGATGAAATATAAAGGGCTGATCTATGTGCAAACAAACATAGATATGAAAATACACCTAGATATAGTTAGAATCCTATCTAGAGGTCAAGAAGTAGATATGTTATGATTTAAGCCCAAAAGTTTGGTCAAAAGAAGAAACTAATATTATTGGATACAAAAGAACTCAGTAAGGTTCTTAGTACAGAATTGTTTACTTTATATACTTCTAGTGCATAATCTGTACACACCTATATCTAGCCTACCTTAAATGTTATAAGTCTAAATAAATGTTAGGAACAGACCAGCCACTGAACCAGTTTATGCTAAAAGTATGCAATATCAAGCTTAGCTTTAATATCTGGCTAGTATTATATATGTACTTTATACTGTACTCCTGATAATAAAGTCATTCTATATATGACACTATTCCTCTATGATGTCACATAATCTTGTGACAGTGACAGTGATATGAGTGTTTTGTGTGACAATTGTCACACCTTGTCATAGCATTCTATTTCTTCTATTTTTAGAAAAAGAAAAAAAAAGAAAAAAGAAACACAAGATAGAAAAAGTTCTAGTAAAAAATAGAAAGACCTTACATGAGAGACTAGAATTGTTGCAACTCAAAGACCTTAGAGTGGGTTAATGTGAAGAATCTTGTATTAGGGTTAATACAAGAGAACTCGATAGAGAACTCTGTACATAATTGTCTACCTTATATACTAAAACCATATAGTTCATACTACTCTACTTCTAGCCTACCCTGAATGACCATGTGTTATACATACTATATGACATTATCCTTCCAGAACCTTCTATATTCTTCCAGTGTGACATGTGATCATGTAACTATACATCACACTAATCTCTAACTCTAAGTTTCTAAAATAGAAAATAAAGAAAAAGAAAATAGAAATGAGAAAAGAAAAGAAAATATTTAGAGTCTACTGTCTTAAACTCTAACAAGAATGGAGAATGGACAAGTCCACCATTTTAGCTTCTGACAAGATGTCTCAGATGTCTCAGATGTCAGTCTATGATAACAACTAGATAAATCCTTATTGTAGTTAGCAATTTTAGTCTAATTGCATTGGTAGACATTATTTCTTTAATGATATATATTAGTCTACTAGTTTTCTTGCCAGTCGCTCTTTGAATACTAATTTTATCACCTTTATTCCACACTTCTGCTTCTTTTCTTCCCTTATTCACCTATCTCTTCATTTCCTCTTGTATTCTCTTTAGTATTGCTCCTGCTTTCTCTTGAATTCTTTTTATCTTCTTAGTAAATTCTGTCACTTTCTCCATCTTCTCTTTTCTTCTGATGTCTGCTCCTATCCTTAACTTCTTTCCATAGTTTGCCATGAATGTGTTAAACATAGTTCATACCTCATTATCTAAGATTCAATAATAGTCTCTTAGAAATTCAAAATGAGTTAATAAGTATTATCTGAGAATGTGAAAAGTAGGAGTTATGTCATATTCCAATTCAGTCACATCCATCTCAACCCACAGATAATGCTTCTCTCTTATCTACACTCCTTAATCTTTCCAGTATGAATCACTCATCTCTATTTCACCTCAGATATCCTTGCTGGACTCTTTCCAACTCCATGAATCTCTATTTCTGGTATCTAAGGATTAGTAGAAACCAAGATAATGCTTAGTAGTCTCTATTTTAGATAACTATCCTAGATAGTATACTAAATATATAAACTGGTAGTTTACACTGTAAGTCTTATCTTGAAAATCAACTAAAACTATTACTAACTTCTAGTGTCAGTGATGATACCTCCCACTGTCTGGTGGACTTATCTACTAGTCATATCCCTGAGTATCCTATTCAAAGTATATAACCAGTGTAACTCATATAGGTATAATACACAAGCTGAAGCCAAAGATTGTTCTAACTTCTGCTTTCTACATTCTCTAATAACACTTATTAACTTATTTTGGACTTCCAAGAGACTATCATCAGATCTCAGATAACAAGATGTGAACTGTATCTAATAGTATTTTCAGAATCACTATTTACAGTCACACATTTTTCCAGTGTAGATCTCCTATACTCCTTGTCTATAATAGTATTCTTCTATTATCTCTTAGTTATCTAATCTCTTTTTGAATAGCTTTTTCAAAGTTCTCCTTTACCCTCTAGAATCTTGTACTCATTATCCAGTTTTTCATATCTGTCTTCCATAACCTATGCCCATTATCTAAGTTCTTATATCCATCTTCTAAAACTCTCATATCTACCATCTAGATTCTCATACTCATCTTGGAGCTCTTATGCCTACTATCTCGGACTTCCATATCCATCTTCCAGGAATCCATACTCTTCCTTGGGGCTCTCAAGTCCATCCCTAAGCAAGAACTACTGTTCCCATCTAGGTATCTAGTTGAATCTAACAAGCTGTTTACTTTAACTTTAATTCTATCTTCCTTTCTCTTTCTTTTGCAACACTTTCTATGCTATTCACACATCTAACTCATACTATCTATGCACTCCTCCATACTCCCTGTTTACTTACCTTGCATCATCCAAGCATTTCTTGGATCATTTCTCCTTCCTCTTTCTAGAGTACTCCTTATAAGAGCCTCAAAGACTTGGCCCTAAGGAGGGAATACTGTCACATACTCATTGAACTACATCACAGATAATGTTCCCCTAACATCCAATCCACTCAGAACATTTGTAGAAGAGTGTATCTTCCTTTCTACCTATCTATCTAGTTTCTTTTCATGTCTAATCACTCCATTATTGATCATGATCACATGGTTCCTCATGATCTCCATGGAGCTCTAGACTTTATTTTGGAGGACTTTAGTGTACTCAGAGTAGTTACCCATCTTCTCTGATTTTTGAATAGTCTTAGTATCAGTATTTAAGATACTTAGATACTCAGTAGTTCCTTAGCTTGAAAATCAACTAGTGTAGTACACTGTTCTGAGTACCTATGCTCAGAAGTCTTACTTCCTTCATGCTCCATTTCCTGTTAATATTCTCTTCCCAAATATAACTATTGTAATATGCAGAAGCATAATATATTTGCTGAAGTCAAGATCATCTAGAATCCATATTTACATGTGTCAAATAATGTTTCCATATTCTTGAATGTCTTCTGTAATTTTCCCATAGATATTTTTCTCTTCTGAGTATGTTTCTTATCTGACATAATCCATGTAGTTTCTACATATTGTTTCTGAACAATCTTATTAATCCTTCCACTGATGTCTCTTCTGTTGTTGCCACAAAATGTACCATCTACTGTTAAGTGCATTTATGGTTTTTCCAATATCTTATTTGCTATCAGCTTTCTTGCTAGCACTTCTATTCTATTCTTTATTCTTTGATACAATTCACATTTATTCACATATTTTCCTACATCCTTAGTTACTTCTGGGCACCAGTAATTTCTTACCACCAACTCTGTCATTTTTAATCTTTTCTTATGTCCAGCTACCAGTACATCATAGTGTAACTGGATAATCTCTATTCTCAACTTCTCATTCTTTGGTATATATACCTTTTCTTCTTTTAACACTAGTTCTTCTTTTATTTGCCTTTCTTTGTTCCTCAGTACTTTAACTCTAGTCTTTTTCATTTCTTTTACTATACTAACTATTTCTTTATCTTTTCTTTTGTGTTTTTTTATATTTTCCTACTATATCTACTTCAGATTCTTTTACTACTACTTTTACTAAGCTTTAAATTTTTTTTATTAATTTTTGATTTTTGTTATCATTTTTTATTCCTACTTTCCAGTTTAGTCTCTTACTTAATCCATCTGCTTTTCCCATCTTTTTTCCTGGTACATGTTTTAAGGTAAAATTGAATCTTAACAAATATAGAGCTTATCTTGCTTGCCTATAATTCAGTTTTTATACTTTCATGAAATATTCTAAATTCTTATAATCTGCCCAGACCTTGAATTTGAACTTCGCACTCTCTAATAAATATTTCTAGTCTACAAATTCTCTAATTACTACCAACATCTTGTTATAAATTTCATGATTTCTCTCTATCTCATTTAGAAATTTTAACAAGTATGCTACTAGTCTCCATTATCTATTTTCACATTCTATTAATAAAACCCTTCCATTGCATAGTCTAACACATTAACTTCTATTCTCATTTTTTTTACTTTTCTGTCCAATCCCACTTCTAATTCTTTTTTACTAAGTTATGTAATAGTCTAGTTATAGATGTAAAATCTTTAATAAACTACTGATAATAATTAGCTAGTCCCAAGAACTTCTGTACATTCTTAAACTCTTTAGAAGTTAGCTAATCTAATATTACCTTTATCTTTTCTTTCTCTATTTTTCATATATAAGTCATTTTCTGCCAACCTTTTTATTATATTCTCTACCATCTCATTATACCTCATTATGTCTCTCTTCTTCTTCCATTTCCACTCTTACATCATCAATGAATCTTGCTACTTCTCCAGTATTAATCAAGTTCTATAGAATCTTATTTATTATTGTTTGAAATATTACTGGAGAATTAGTAAGTCTAAAGAATATTACTGTAAGTTCAAATGACCCTTCTAGAGTTGTGAATACTATCTTTCACTTATCTCCCTTCTTTATTCATATATTATTATATCCCCAGTATAAGTCTAGTTGAGTAAATATTTTCTTGGTACTAATATTTTTTACAATATCTAAAATTAAAGGCAAAAGATAGTTATTTTTAATTGTCCATTTGTTCAAGTATCTCTAGTTACTTTTTACTACCTTTATTCCCTACAAAGAATACTGGTGCTGTTTGAGATAACTTCAAAGATTTAACATATCTCTTTTTCAATTGTTTATCAATAAACTTGCATATCTTCTCTCTTTCTTCTTTAAATAATAGATATACTTTCCTCTTTCTTAGTATAAACCCTTTCTTCATATTTATAACATGATTATTTTTTTTCTTTCTTTTGCTTTTGCTATCCCAATTTTCCCTGTTTTGGCCTCTACTGCTTTTTATACTCTTCAGAACACCTTGATATCTTGACTTCTGCTATTTTTCAGTCAATCTCAGAATTGTGACAAGCAAGCTACAGCATTTCTAGGATTATGTTCTACTTCTACTTTCTATCACATTAATATCTATTCTTTCTCTGTGTTCTTTGTAAAAAATATTAATCTCTACTATATGCTATATTGGTTCTTTCTTATTAAAGGTATTATCTACATTTCTTACATATATTGGTTTTTTTATCTTTTTCAACTTAGTCTTCTGCTTTTTTGTAACCTTTAAATTCATAACTAAACTTGTTATTCCACTGTTCAACAAGGCTTCTACTATCACTCCTTTTTTCATATTAATTCTTTGTTATATATCAGGTCCATCTATTCAAAAGATACATTTTCATGGTAATACTATACTCTCAACCTCTATAAAACAAGTCTATCTTCTATGACAGCCACTCTTCTTACAACACGTCCTCACAGTGGTAATATAACAATCTGGATATCTCATCTTCTATAATGGGGATGCTCCTATCTGACTCAGCCTTTTATAACAGTGTTCTCCTATCTTACTTCTGTTAGTATCTCACTACTAAAACCTCTACTTGGAGCAATATACTGAAACCTCAAGTATCTCCTATATCTTCTACTTGTATATAAGACTAGAAGTTACACTGTAATTCTCTAGTCTGATAATCAACAAAGATAATTCTTATTGAACTTAATCTCTGGTATTCAATAATGACATACCAAATCAGCACTCACTCCCATCTCGGACTTCATCTAATCATCTAAAGTTACAACTATATTATAAACAAACAATACAGTATATAAACTAAAGCTAAGATCATTTCACAAGTTCACATCACCAATCACAGAGCTTACATACTCCATGTATCACTGAGCTAACCCTGCAGACTTTTGTCTTCTAGTATAAACTGTGCCTGATAGTATTATTAGACTACCAAGTCTGCTATTACTTCTGAGCAGTTTTGTCTGCAAAAAACAACTCTTTCACACTTTAAAGTCTAATGGCTTTCTCCTGCCATAACTTTTCAACCTATTTAGGATCAACTCTGGTCCCACTGCTTGGGATATCCTTCAACACAATTTCACATTTCAGCAATAACCTCTCTAAGACATATCTACCAAATGCCTCATAATGTTCAAGACATATTCATCAAAGAGGCTGATCATCTCTAAGATCTCCAACCTATACTATTTAACCTGCCCAAACAGTTTCACCTGTTACTGACTCAAGTATTGTCCCTAAAGACAATGATCCTAATTAGGAGGATGCTCCTATTACTAATCTTACTACTAATTTAGCAACTAATAGATCTAATTCTTCTACTTGCTCACAGTCAAAGCCCTGTCATAGCAATAATACTAATGAATAATTGGCCAGTATACTCAGTTGACTTGCAAACATACTTATGGCTAATCAAACTTCCAGCCCTAATGCTAATTTAAGAGAAACTAAAACCTACATCCCTGATACTTTCAGTGGTACTGAGCCTGACAAGCTCAATAATTTCTTGTTTCAATATTGACTTTACTTCCATACTAATCTTATGCAATTTAACATGGACATTGTGAAATTAATTTTTGCAATGACATATCTCACTAGAGTCATTCAGAACTAGTTTGAGGTGGGTCTCAATTAGGAAGATCAGGGTATTTTACAAAATTAGCTCTCCAACTGGAACCTTTTTGTTGACAAATTACATCAACACTTTGGTCTTTTGGATCCTATTGGTAAAGTGGCTACCATACTGAATAACCTCTGTATAAAGCCTAGCAATAAGATCTCTACTTACAATATGGATTTCATGCACTATATCTCTCAATTAGATTGGAATAATAGTATTCTGTACCACCACTATTGCCAGTAGCTTTTCAATTGGATCTAGGACCCTATATCCACTTAGGAATAAGAGAAACCTATCTTGTTCCAGGACATATACACTTTAGTGATGACCATTAATTACTACTACTGGAAACATGACCACAAACACTATTATGCAAAGCAGACAGAAAAGAAGGCTCTTGAGTCTCATTCTCAGAAGTAGAGTAAGACTTTCACTGATGGCAATGCTGTGGTCTCCTAAGGCAAAGCAAATATATCTCCAGTAGCTTCATCCACCAAATTATCTCTTTCCAACACATCGTCCTCTACTCCCAAAAAACAATCTAATTCTCCATAGGTGGACTTTTTTCTCTAAGTTGGCCAACAATGGCAAGTTGACTAGTGACAAGCACAAAAAGTACCTCAAAAACAATCTGTACCCCTATTATAGTGCAGGAAACTACAAGTTGGACTCTTGTTCCAAAATGTAGACCACAGTTACTTTTAAAGACCACAGTGCTTTAGTAACTACTAATCTTCTGGCAGCTACTTTTGAGAAACCCTTGGAAAAATAGAGAGCAACTCCCAGGACTCCACACAAACTAAGAGCCATGTTGAACTTCCCTATATAGTAATGAGTCCTATCCAACTCAATTTATCTGCTCTTTTTTATCTACACTCTCCTTTTGTTTACCTTACTTCTCTCTTGATCCTTGGTCAGGATTATCTTAATAAAATCCCTTTTTGAGCTCTAGTCTACTCATTGTTTTGTAGACTCAAAATTTATGGATACTCACCACTTGAAAACATCTCCAACCCCTCTAGTTGCCCTCTACTTGTTTGATAAACTATTAAACAGCACCATCTCTGAAATTGTTAACTTGCTTATAATATTCTTTACTGGTAATTGTATGAATCTGGACTTCTATGTCACTCCACTTGATTCTTTCTGCTCTTTGGTTCTTGGATACAACTAGCTCAACCAACACAATCCACTAATTAACTGGGTAAATAGGTCAATAGACTTCCATTCATCTTTGCAGAAAAATCTTGCTCCCTCTCATATTGCAGCCAACATACCATTGGCATCTCTATCATTTTCTAACACCTCTCTACAATCATTGGATTCCATGGTTTATATATATATATTTGAGATCTCTGTATCTACCTCTGAGTAATCTAACATTGCTATCATTGGTATTGCAACATTCTTGCATGCATCAAAACTTCCAGGCTCTAGCAAGTTTTATCTCTGTCTTTGCTCTTCAGACATTCAGGCTAACTCTGCAAAACTTTCAGAGGCTTCTGACCTTTCCAATGTTCTTTCCAAGTATTATGAATTTGCTGATGTTTTAAGCAAAACAAAGACTGAATTCCTTGCTCCTCATTGTCATTATGACCTCCAAATCAACCTAAAAGAAGGTGCTCAACCTCTAGTTGGCCCTATATACTCTTTTTCAGCATCTGAACAAGAGGCTCTTAAGGAATTCATTGAGGAAAACCTCAATACAGGTTTTATTTAACCAATTTTCTCTCCATATGGTATACCAGTCTTATTTGTCAAGAAGAAGGATGGTTTACTACATCTTTGTGTCAACTTCCACAGTCTTAACTATATCTCCAAAAAAGATCGCTATCCACTTCCACTCATCTCTGATTTACTAGACTCACTTCATAAAGCTTGAGTATATACAAAGATAGATCTTTACCATACTTACCACTTGATTTACATAGCCAATGGTGATGAATGGAAATCTGCTTTTAGAACATATTATAGATCATTTAAGTGGTCTGTAATACTCTTTGATCTTACTAATGCTCTTATGGCCTTTTAGTAATTCATGAACAACCTTTTCTCCAACCTTTTGGATGTCTGTATCATGGTCTATCTAGATAATATACTTATCTACTTGAATAATATGTTTGAACATCACTGGCATGTTAAGGAAGTACTCAAGCATCTTTGTAAGGCTGGTCTTTATACCAAAGCAGAGAAATGCAAATTCCACTCCAAGTCAATAGAGTATCTGGAATACATCTTTTCTCCTTCTGGTCTTACCATGTCTGACAACAAAGTTAAGATTATTCAAGACTGGCCAGAGTCCAAGAAAGTTAAGGATATCCAATTCTTCTTAGGTTTTGCTAACTTCTATCACTGGTTTATCTTCAACTACTTAGATATTGTCATTCTATTGACATGCCTCACCTAGAAGGATATTCCTTAGAAGTTTGATTCCTTCTGTTGTGATACTTTCAACTCTCTCAAGAAGGCATTCACCTCCACTTCCATCCTCACTCACTGGATTTCTAATACTCAACTCATTATGAAAACTAATGCTTTAAACTATGCTCTTGCTGCAATTCTTTCTATTATGAATGAAGAAAACAAAGTTCATCTGGTCACTTTTTACTCCCACATTTTTACCATAGCAGAGTTGAACTATGACACATATGACAAGGAATTACTTGCCATTTTTGAGGCTTTCAAAATTTGGTGACATTATCTAGAGGGTCTGGTCTATCTTATTGATGTTGTTACAGATCATAAAAATCTTGAGTACTTTTCTACTACCAAGGTGTTGACCCAGAGGCAAGTGTGATGGTTTGAGTATTTCTCTCAGTTTAATTTTGCCATCAGGTTCTGTCCTGGTCATCTTGGTACCAAACTGGATACTCTTATTAAATGGTGGGACATCTATCCTAAAGAGGAGAATACTAGCTATACCACAGTCAACTCTTACAACTTCAAACCAATTTTCACTTAAGAATAACTTATAGCCTTCATACAAGCTACTGTCCTTCTCTTTCCTTCTCTTTGCATAGCTACAGTTGCTAATCTGGATACTCTATACTAAGATATCCTTTCGGCTCTTTTTACTGACCCAATTGCTACAAAACACATCTCTGTAGATGGCTGATGGTCTATGAATTCCAACAGTCTCCTCCATCTTGATAATAGAATTTATGTACTATTTACTGGTAATCTTCACATATATATTCTTTAGGATAACCATGATCACATTCTAACTGGCCACTTTGGTTAGAACAAAACATTAGAACTAGTTTGCTATGGATATTCCTGGCCAAGCCTCCACACTAATGTATAACAATTCTATAAGTCCTGTATCACTTGTATGCAATCTAAGCCACAATGTCATAAGCTCTATAGATCTCTCAAACAACTTCCTATCTCCAAATGACTATGAAATTCCATTTCTATGGACTTTATCAAAAAACTCCTATCATCCTCCAAGTTTGACACTATTTTGGTCATAGTCAACTAGCTCACTAAATAGGCAATCTTTATCCCTTCCCATGATATCATCATGTCTGCAGACCTAATATGTCTATTTATCCTTTATATATTCTCTAAACATAATATTTCTTCCCATGTCACCTCCAACAGAGATTCAGAGTTTGTGTCAAAATTTTTCCATTCCTTAGGCACTGTTCTAAATATGTGACTTCATTTTACTTGAGGCTATCACTCCAAAGGTTATAGACAAACTGAACACATGAACCAGACCTTTAATGTTATGAACTTATTCCTTAGGGTTGGAAATAAGAACAACTCTTGTATTAGAGGAACACAAGAGAACTTGATAGAGAACTCTTCTACAAACTAGTCTACCTTTTATAGTCCTACAGATGGTCAGTGCTAACTACTGTGCACCCTACCCTAAACAACCATGTGTAGTTCATAAGGCCAACATATGGTGTTCATGTTGTATGATGTCATCTGTTCTCAAATCTTCTACTAAATTCTCCCAAGTCCCATGATCTGTCTTGTGACTATGCCATCAGATTGTGACTGATGTGAC
>Ga0157363_1004399_pt1 | contig 12981 bp, 16 predicted proteins | sample AttsexASBM1_FD_111477 | JGI IMG/M metagenome (GOLD analysis project Ga0157363, IMG submission 111477) | Fungus gardens microbial communities from leaf cutter ant in Ribeirão Preto, State of São Paulo, Brazil - Atta sexdens ASBM1 | ecosystem: Host-associated > Fungi > Mycelium > Unclassified ...
ATGGGAGAAAGTAGTGGCCAGCGATGGACAATATTTTGAATCATAAATGTATAACCAGTTTTTTACAATAAAGCCTCGAATTTCGGAAAAAAAACGGCGGAAGCAAAGTTGTACACCTAATAATATTACGCAGCACAACATTATAATATGTTATCAAATTTATTTGTAGGGGATGTGTGATATATCCAACGTTACATTTTGATAAGCATACTCTTGATTTTGACGAAACTGCTTTAGGTATATTGATTGCATAATGAATAATGAATGCAATTCAATTAAGAAAACCGCAATTTTGTATATGTATTTGCAGGATTTATCAAAAAACAGGAAGTAAGTCTTCATAATTTATCTTTGGTACCCGTCACGTTTGATGTAACTATAATGGAGGATGGTGAACAGACACCTTTGACTTACGAAGAGTTTGCTATATCTAAAGTGAAACCAAGTTTCCCGACTAATCCTCGCGAGTTTACGGTTATTCCACAGAAAGGAGTAGTGGAGGCACAGAGTTCGCTTAAATTAAAGGTAAACTAAATGATGCCTTTGTACAAGTTGTAATTGTTTACAAGCAAAATGCTAATTTGTATCTTCTAATACGAATATCATATCATTATAATATAAAACCAGTTTTTAATTTCTACAATATAATTACTTAAAAATTGTTTTTTAATTATTAAATAACTTAAAAATTTTTAATAATTTTAAAAATTTTTTAAAAGTGAAATAATATCTTTATAATAAATGAATACTTGATATCTTTTTATTAAAAAATATAGGTATCGTATATAGCAAATGTGGTTCGAACTGGACGAACGAATATGCGAGTCGACATGTGGGATTCAGATTCGAATCCCATAATACTACCGCTCTTATTTTGTGGCGCTATTCCTTCTGTATCGATCAAGCCCATGGAAATCAACATTCGATTTTCTTTCATTAACTTTCCGTATTCTCGTTCTATCAATGTAGAAAATAATTCTGATTTAGATGGATATTTTTATATAGTACCGCAGATGGTAATTGTTAAATTAATTTTGAAAGATAAATTTATGCTTGTCGTTTCGTAAATATAATTCAGAAATATATTAAGTTTTTAAAATAACACCTACAATTCTAAGCTTGCTGCATTAATATCGTTTTCCAGATATCCGAGAATATGCTTATTGTATATTCATTATCATCCTATCAAGGTTTTCTAAAAGCACGACAATCGAAGACAGTTGATATCACGATTATTACAAAAAATTTAGGCAGGCAGACGACAACATTAAAGTATAATAATTAGTTTAATAATCTTTTAAAAAAGTTAGAATAATTTAATATGTGATTCAAGAAAAAAAAGTTCTGAAATCTTTTAAATTGAATATTTATAGAAATTCTCCGTGGAAGTTTTGAATATTATTTTATGTAAAATATAATTTCTTATAACAAATTTTTATTATTTTAATTTTTGTCAGTATGTTAACAATGGGTGAACATGCTCCAGTTACGTCTTGTGTGATTATTTGTAATGGCCAAGGACCAGTAGTATCTGTGCAACCTATTTGTCTCAATTTCGAAGAGATACAAGTACTTCAAGATAAAGTTATGAATTTTAACATAATTAACGACTCGCCAATACCAGCGCAGTTTAAAATATCATCAGTAAGTACTTATTTTTCAAATAAGTGAATAATAAATTTATAGAATGCATAAAGTATATAAAACATATTATGGAAATTATTTTATATTTTTTTAGCCTAAGAAAAAATCATCATGGGTTATTGAACCAACCTTTGGTGAAGTTAGACCGAATGACTCTGAGCAGATTAAAGTCAAATTATTTTTGCGCGATACTGGTAAATACATTGATAATATAATCGTGCATGTCATCAACAGTCGATCATTTTCCATTAATGTAATTGCGACTGGAATTGGTTGTAGTATCATTTTTGAGCCGCAGATATTTCCAATATTCGATATGGGTTTTCTCTTTAGGTAAATCAAAATATTGAAACTACTTTAATTCATTTGTATAACAAAGATAATAAAAATTATTTTTAAATTATTTATTCGTATAATATTTTTAATTTATTTAATTTTAATAGCCATCAAAATTTAAGTCTGCCAATAACTATAAAAAATTTTGGTACACGTCATTGTCAAATAATATGGTCAAACGATCCAGAAGTTCGTATTCAAAAAAGTCAAACCTGGCCAAAGTAATTGCATAGTTCCTACTTAAATTTTTATTTTAAGCTTTTTCTACTTTATAGTTAGGATATTAAAAACTTTGTTTTGCAACAGGAAGTTTCAAATTGAACCGTCCACCGTAGAAGTTCCAGCTAATGATTCTAACGTAGTTCAATGCAAAATATGTTGGAATATGTAAGTTTGAATTAAGTTTTTGTACTTCATAATAATAATCCTCCGCAAACCAATTGAAAAATCAACATGGATTATATATCTTATATCCCATTTCGGTGCACAGTTATATCCGAGATAATTAATTTTAAATTAAGAATATACATTATTGTATTCATAACATCAAACTTTGACCAATTATTGGCGTTCTCTATTATATCTATGTACTCTATGCCCTATGCTATACTTTATCATAAATATATTATAATTTAGTATGATTGATAATAACGCACTCTCCGATTACACAAAACCAGCAACATGTGCGCAGTATTTTTTAAGAAGTTATAGCAATTTAATCTTGTTGGATTATATCACTCCATCTGGTTATTATAATAATAATCAATATTATATTAATTATAATTGTACAATTTTATCAGCTATTTTAAAATTAACTATTTTCATATGTAATTAAAATATTTAATAATATATCATATAAAAAAAAAAATTTTTTTTAAATGATTTTTATGATCTTTTTCTTTTTAATTCAACATTTTTTAATAATATTGTAAAATGTTTTTGTGTTTGCAATAAAGAAATGAAATCTTGACGGAAAATTGGTATATATTCGAGCAAATTTTCGGACAAGGAAAGCGAAAATTGATGGGAACTTCTACATTTAAAGCCACTTTTACGGAGCCACGGATTGTATTTAACAAGAGAGAATTAACGTTTTGCATTGATATATGTCCCGAGGGAGAAAAGTTGCAACAAATAGGTAGAGAAAATTATATTAATTTGTTCGAAACTATTTTAGCAATGTAAACTATCCGGAAAAGTTGTGCAATATAATATTCCAGAGAGCATTCATGAGGTACTTGATGTCAAAATTTATTGCATAATAAACAATTTAGGATTTTCATATTATTTAAATATTCACAATTTTCTTATACTGAATAAAATAATAATGATGTTTCTAATTTGCTAATTTTTAGATAAACTGATGATAACAAATCAATCACGAATGAATTTAAATGTTTCATTGTATATTGACGCTCCCTTTTATTTGATGAACAATAAGAAAAAGTTTGTACATGAAAAGAAAATTGTTTTGATAGATGGAACTACCACGACGATTCCGGTAAAATTTTCACCAAATATAAAACTCAATTATCCTTATTCGCGAAATTATAGCGGCATGCTCTGGTTTGAATATGAAGAACATCCTATTAAGGTATTGAAAAATATTTCTTGTACAATTAATTAAAGCAAATGCAAAAATTTCTAACTAATTTTAGAACAAAATTCAATGTAAAGGAGCGGTAAATTTCCCAAATATTACATTACATTGCAAAGATTTGATTATTAATAGTATTTTGGGCTTTACCGCCAAAGAAACATTGAAGATGACTAATAATGGACCAATTCCGGTAATATATAAATTTCTATGGGCCGGAGAGAGTATTGAGATTGAACATGGAACACATGATGTTGGAGTTGAGTTGCACCATTATACAAAAAAAAAAAATTTTATTTGTTACAAATTATTTCCAATAATTTTCAATAATCCTGAATAACTAACAACGTATATTTTTTAACAGAATTCCACAAATCATTTACAATTACAAATTAATGCAGAAAATAATAAATTTAATTCCTATTCCTACAATATTAAAAAGAAATCAGAGACTATCTCTCAGGAAATTGAAAATAAAATTCTCTATTTATCAATTTCAACATCATATGGTATGTATTGTTAAATATTTCTTATTAAAAATTTTAATGTTAAAATTAACTTATAATATTCCTTTAATACATATTTATTGTAAATTATTATTAATTGAACAATGTTTTATATTATTAATAACGCGATTTAGTTCATTTAGTGATTTCAAGAGATTTATATTTTTCATGCACATATTTTTCTATTATCAGAGCTACAAGAAGCTTCAGATTCAAAGAATTTGCTAATACAAATTCAATCGGAAAGATCGCTAGATGAAACACTCGAAAAATTAAGAAGTATTTTTATGTCAAAAACATCCTATTTACGGTGTCCAGAAATTCTTACTCATATAGATTCGAATTTCGAGCCACTTACGAAGGAGCCACTCGATGATGTTCGTCTTTTTTCCAAATAAAATTCATTTAAATCAGATTAATATTTATTATATATTGTAAATTCTTTACTATATTTAAAAATTATATTGCTATCTCTGCAGTAAATTAATATTTTAAAACTAATGACAAAGCTAACAATTTATATAGATACTTGACATCATCCCGCACGAAGGCATTCTCATGCCATTTTCCTCGCAATATGTAAGCTTCATTTTCCATGCCTCCGAGCCTATGCAACTCAAAGTTGTCGCGCTTTGTGATATTCTTCAGGGACCTACTGAAATAGTTAACGTATTTGCCAGCGCAGATGTCATTCGGTATTCTGTTGACAAACAGGTCATCGACTTTGGTCAACAAGTGAGTTATTTTTCATTTCAATAATTACAGTACATATTTTTTTTAAGCAGTATCTGTACTTTTTTATTTCTTTTTAAATAATAGTTATTATATTTTTTATATTTTTAAATAATAGTTTTTATTTTAATAATAGTATTTCGCTATGTAATAAAATTTAATATTGGAATATAAGAAAACTAACAATGAAATAAAAAATTAATTTATGTCTGATTAGTTAATTTAATAATTCACTTTATTGTTTCATTTAAAGATAATTTAACATTCAGTCTAGTTTACTAATTTAATATATCGATTTACACCACAGTTATTCGGCGAATTGTGTCGGTCGAGTTTCACTTTACGAAATCATAGCACGATATGTATGGATTACAAAATAAACAAGAGAAATTTAATATTCAAAACAAGCAATCTCGACTCTATAATCAATGTATTAATAATTGAACCGAATAAAGGATCTATAGATCCTCTATCGTCATTAAAAATTACGATCGAACTTCAACCTATGCTGCTCGGCGCTTTTGAAATAGAGTTTGAGTTGCAAGTGTGTCACAATACATATGCTATTTAATTCAACATTACTATTATATTTTTGTTATAGATGAATCAAAAAATTATTATTTAAGACACAATTATATATAAAATATAAAATTATATATAATTCAAATTATTATTATATAGTCCATTATAATTACTATTAATATTTAGGTGACTCATGTAGATCCATTAACAATTACCACAAAAGGTGTTACAAGTTACCCACAAATTTATCCCTGCATCTCGCGCGATATTTTTAAACCTGTGAAATTGGGATATCGTGCGATTCAACTGCTAACTCCAAACTTTATCACGATGGTATGAAATTTTATACAAAAATGATGGAAAGATTTAATGCATATCTTTCTACATTACAGAAAAAACAAGAAATACAAATACGATGTGATGATAATATTCCAAAGAGTCAAGTGCCTGAATGGGATGAGCGAATTTTATTAAGTAAAATAAAACATAATTGGATTTCTAATATGATATAATGATAAAATACAATATAATATAGTTAATAAATTTATTCAACTAATAAAAAGATCTTAAGCAATTTTTAACAATTATTTTTAAGATGACGGCTGGGACTTAATTTCATATAAGGAAATATTTCCCAGTATCATTGACATTGAGATGTCTATTGACAGACTTCTGGCAACTCGATTTATTGAAGAAAATGCTTCTATTTTGACAAAACATCCTATTTCACATAAAAATGCTGTTATTCCTTTTCTTTATACTCCTAAATATATTATAGGTATATGATTATAAAAAATATCAATTATTTTTAAATTGATTAATTCTAATTAATTACCGAAGGAACACGTAAAAGTCAAGAAAGTATCATAATAATGCCAAAATGACTTTATTTTGATGCTTAAAGTCAAATTTTGCAACAAAAAATCATTTTGACACCATTTTGACTTTTTCCTAACTTGGTGTGTACCGTAGGTCTAAATAAACTGAAATTCGATCTGTAAATAAAATAATTACGAGAGTAAACTAACAGTACTTATAAATAATTAATAGTGCAAAAAATATTTTTAGACATGGGTTACATTGCGATCGATGTCAAAACATGTTATTCAACAATGATTGTCAATTACGGGCCTTGGAACGCGGAAGTTACAATAAAAAAATTAGAAAAGAAGCAACTTGAAAATTCCGGCATTCTTGTGCAATTTGAAAAGACAACATTAACCATTGGGAAAACTACATGCCTGACTATTATATGGCAACCGACAGCAATTAAATATTGTGAAAGAAGCACGAGAGAACAGCACACAATTTATTTAGAAGTAAATTTAATTTTATATTTTACCATTTTTAAATAAAATTTAATTTAAGTTAATCAAAATATTTGTGCATGTTTAAAAATCATGGCAATAATTTAATGAAAACGTTATTAAGTATAGTATATTATATAAATATATATAAATATATAATATATGTATATGTATTATATATATATATATATATATATATATATATATATATATATATATATATATATGAGACATTTTAAGTATATTAATGAATTAAACTAAATTATAATTTCTTGATTAAAGGTATCCCGTGGTTCAACTATTCCCATAATTATAAAAAGCGTCATTACTTATCCATTCGTAACTGTTAACACGAAATTATTAAATTTTCAAAATGTCATCGTAGGAGAATGTTTAATGATGAACGTTTTAGTGAAAAACGAGTATATATTTTTATTTAAACACACTTAAAGCTTTTATCAACAGGATATATAACACGATATATTTTTAAATTTTAATTTTCAGAGGTTTTATTAATTGTTATTGGAAAGCAATTATATTAACTCGTAAAAAATATGAAGATTGCCCATTTTATATTAATTATAAGTCTAATCTTCTTTTGCCTGGTCATTCGGATATCATCAATGTTTATTTCAAACCACGTAAAACGGTATTACTTTATACATATAACTGTACGCATATATTAATGAAATTAAATGACATTGCTAATTATTTAGTGTCGCATCGAGGCAAATTTAAAAATCATTGTTAAAATGGGTTTGGAAACACAAGTGGTAACATTGCTTGGTCATGGAATCGAGTATAAATTACAAATAAGCGATCTCGACATTAGTTTCCCACCTACAGTGATTTTTACCGAAGTATTGGAGAAAACGTTTATGATTGAAAATAAGTGCAATTATCCCGTAGAATTTTTTTGGCATCATCTGGACAAGTAATTAATAAAAATAAATTTAGGCAGATTAAAATCAAGAGCAAAGATAACGAGAGAAGATAACGAGAAAATTTTACGTTTTTATAAAAATTCTTAAAAAACAGGCTCTCTTCTCATTTCGCGATTAACGTAAAAACAAAAGTGATAGGTGGAATGACTTTATTGAATAAATGCGTTACAGTCTTTTTCTAGAAGAAGAACGAATCGCCGAGGCACTGACTCGTTACTACGGAGTTAAAGAAATCTTATTACCGCCTCGAAAACTCGGAGAGAGAATGCCGTCGTCTTTAATGGAATTCTATAATAGTCTCAAGAGCGAGATGGCGTACGCTTTGTCGGCGGAAGCAATCGAGAAAAAAAGTGCCACTGTGCTCAATAGTATATATATTAAGAGTACTTGAAAATAAGCTTCTTTTTCCGGATTATAATCGTTAATTGTCATATTACAAAAAAAATTTTACAAAATAATATTTTGCTTTAGCGATATTTGCAAATATGATTTTACATTAGTGCAAACGTTTATATATAATGCAATATGTAATTAATGTTTGAATAGATGACAAACTTTTAAACATGGAACATAAGAAGAGAATAAGAACAAGAAAGAAGTCGTCTAGTACATCAAGATTATTTGTCCAACAATTCTCGAATCAACAAAGCTCGAAAATAAATTTGCAAAAAGATTTTAACGTTGACAAACGGAAACAGAAAAAATCAATTGGTTATTCATCTACTTCTACGGACACCGCAAAAAGAGATTGTCCGCCCATGTCAATTCTTAGTGAGCTCGATTTCCCTCGCGAGCCTCCAATATTATCAATAAACGATCCTAAAAAACTTCATAATTTACTTCTACGTGAGCAACTTTATCTCGATAACAAAAATTCTTCAAAAACTGTGCAACTTTTATTGCATTATCGTTACACGTTTTAATAAAAGTATGACTTTTTATATCTATTTTTATTTCCAAGGTTATATAGAGACTCTGCGTAAAGATCCTAGTTTCTACAAAAGAATAAGAGATCCTGTAAAGGAGCTGTTTGATAGTCATGAAACAAAATCAATTCCTGAGCTCGATTCTTCGCAACCGGATAAGAAAGTTTGCATTCTCTTTCACGGCGCACCATTTACTGGTAATTTCGCATTCAAAAACACATGAACAAAATGTATGTTTACTGAATTATATTACTTTAGAATACCAAGAAACTGCGAGCAGGAGCGCTAAGGCATTGCAAATACCGCTATTATGCATAGATAATGTAATTATCGAAGGCATTGCGCTTGGCGACAGTTGGGTTTCCATCAAGTTGCGACAAATTATCGATGACACTTATCAAGAATATTTGTCATCATTCGAAAGACATAAGTAATTACAAAATTAAGAGATGTGATATATATTCATAGTCCGTTATTATTTTAAGAATAAGTAATGTCTTAAGATGCTATAATTGATTCATAAAGATGATCTTAAATATAAAATCTGACTATGAATACTGTCCATAGATTTTTAAATAATTATAGATTTTAAATAATATTAGGTGCGCAATTTAATTCTCGGTCTTTTTCACTGAACTTTGATGTTAATTTATAAAAAGTTGAATAGTTACCTAATCTTCGAAGTAATTTCCCTCGCTTTCTACACATTTGCGTTATCTTTTGGAGAGCTGTCAAATTCCACTTCAGAAAAAAGTCATTGACTTTCTTTGGCTGTCCTGGACGTTTTTCATCATGAAAATTAAAATTTCCACTCTTAAATAACTGGAACCATTTCTTACAGGTACTGTAGGGAACGTGCTTCCCCAAAACCGAACACATCATTTTCTGTGGTTCACTTTTTTTCAATTGAAAAGCAAAAAGGATGAAATGCCTCAAATATTGCATCCTGAATGACTTTGCTTTTGCCTTTTTTTTTTAGATCAGTCAATCATCAACAATTATAGTCCGTTTAAAAGCTCTATTATCCTTAAAAATGGCGCTCCAATATGACTATACGGCGGGAAAGATATATAAATTTAAATAGGTAATCTCATCGATTGAAATGTTAGGGGCCGAGAATTAAGTTGCGCACCATAAATAAATGCGTATTATAAATAAATATTTTATAAAACTTTTAAAATGAGAGATTTTGATTCTTTTATTTAAAAATAAAAACATATACACACGCACACACACACACACACACACACACACACACACATATATATATATATATAAAATCAAATTTATTTTTCATCTCAGAGATGATTTAGAAATTAAACTACGGGCAGCAAAGAAAATTGATATCGAAATCGCGAAAAATGATCATGAAGCAAAAAAGGAAGAACAAATAAAATTATCAAAAGCAACTAAATCTGATTCAGAAACAATAGCAGCAATCGATGAACACTCAGAGAGTGATATTCCATCTCAGAAATTAATGATTCTTTTTGAAACGGAATTTGCAAAGCTTCCAAGACAACAGGATTTGAAATTCTTAGACCCTATAAGTCTTTACGAATATAAAATCCAAACAATTTTGCTATTGCAAAAAATGTTTCTACATTACACGACAATTGAATCAAAAGTTAATGAAAAAGATCAGAATGACACTTTCCTCGGAATTGAAATTGATTTGTTAACCGAAGTTCTTAGAGAAAGGTGGTATTTAACACATATTTAACATTTTTAAATAAATTAGGATTATTGGAAGATTTTTTCGCAATTTTTTACAGCGTTTTCATTAAGTTATTTTTTATTTAAGTAAGTACATAAACTTTCTTAATGAATTAATTTAATTAATTTGATTAATTACGAGTGTATGTATGCTGAGAGAAAGAGCTATCTTAATAAGTATAAAAAAGTTTTAATTCTAGAATTTATATTTTTTATTATAATACTTTGCGTGTTTTAAATTTTCTCTTTCTTTTTTTCCTCCTAATTTTTTTTTAAACTTCTACTCTTTTATATACTTGTATTCTTAGGTCTGGTTGCAACGCTACTCTAATTTTAAGCGAAGCTTAAAACTCTCTTTGTCTCTGTCTCTTTTCGGTTTTAAAACGAGATAGAGAGAGTTTTAAATTTTGCTTAAAATCAAGATAACATTGACGCAACCGGGCTTTAGTCATATTTCCTATGCCAAGAAAAATAGTTGAAATAGAAAATGATAAATACATATTTTAGTACAGGGAAAAAATTGAAATAAATTTAATAGAAATATTTATTTAGAGGATACGTCTATAAAAACACTTTTCGAAACAAGTATTGGATATAAGCAAATATAAAAAAGACAAAGAGGAATTATTATTTATATTAGAAAGAATTACTATTTACATTAATATTTACTTGTAATAAGATTATCTGACTTTTCGATATATTTCATGGTTTAACAAAATACTTCTATTTTCAACTTTTCATTTCTTAACAATAAAAAATAGAAAATAGTAAAAGTAACGGATGTCAGGTAAAGTCCTGTATATCTATAAAGCACGTGTTGTTTTTATTTTACTTTTACTATTTTCCATGGTAGAAGAAACCTACTTATTTTATATTTTGTATTATTAAGAAATACAATAGAAAATAGAAAGTAGAAAATAGAAATATTTTGTTTAACCATGAAATATCAAAATGTCAAATAAATATTCTATTTTAAGTAAATGTTAATAATATAAATAGTAAATACTATTTGTTTTATTCATATTTACCACACAAAATACTTATTTCAAATAGTATTTTTTATAAATTTTTCCTTTAATTTAAATAAATAAATTAATTAATTAAAATAAATGTTTTTACGGAATTTATTTCGATTTTTTCTCAATTTTACTCTATTCTTATTATTCTTAACAAGCAGGTTGTCAACACCAATCTTTAAGAGCGGTTTCGTATTGCAAACTTTAAACAATCTCTTTTTAAAAAACAATGTTATCACGCTGCTTACATTACTCAACATTATTGGATACGTTATAGAATATTCATTGTTTGTAACTTTTCTAAATTCAATAGATACTTACATTCAGAAAATGGAGGAATTACGAAAATTAGAGAGTAAGTTATAATAAAATAAATTATATATATATTAGGTATGGAAAAAAGTTCGTGGCGTTTTCCCGTTAGATGGCATTAAAAATACGCCACGAACTTTTTCCCACACCTAATATAAATATATATAAATTATATATAAATGTTTAAAAAGATTAAATTTTTATGTTAATTGTTTGAATAAAGCAAACAAATTAACGGAGGAAGTTGTTAAAAAAATTCAGGAAATTGATGAAATGTCATTATCGGAATATGAGTTGCTTCCGGAAGAAGATAAAAAATTTTATTTGGAATTAACTTTACCAATAAAGAAAGAAGAAGCGTTGCAAAGACGAGTGCAATTTTCACAACAAATGATGGAATTGAGAAGAAAAAAAGTATCAACTTTAATTTAACTTTATAGATCATAGACACATTTTCTACGCATATAATTTATATTTTCTTTGAAAATTACATAAGATATTCATAATCATAATAATTTTTCTATCACAATTTTTCTCTTGCCAATTTCATGATTCTACCATCAATATTAATGTAAATGAAATTATATTTGTTTGTTAACATTTAATATTTAAGTTTTTTTATCGATAATACGCATTCTATAAAAATTTTCTTTTCTCAGCAAGTATCTAACGCTCAAACTATTAAGAATAAAAAAGTAAATGAAAAAGCAAAGGATGAAAAAATCAGTAGTCGAAAAGAAAAATCCCAAACTTCTAAAGCGCTCATAAAAGAAATTCAAAAGCATAAAGAACTCGAAAGTAGATATAGTTCTAAATCAAGTAAAACAAAATATTATGCAAATATTAATTTGTTGAGAGAAAACATTTTATTTTATTTGTAATCTTATACGCAGTTTCGGAAAGGCAAGAAATATCAGAGGAATTGAAAACTATTGCTGATGCTATGAATGATTATTATAGCCAACTTTCGGCTATAGAAAATGTTATAAAAAATTGGGATTCTCTTAAAAAAGTAAATATCCACAAAAGTCTACATAAATTTGATTATTTCTTCTAAATATCGTATTTAAAAACATTTATTATTATTTTTTAATTATATTGTTACTAATGACTTAAATCTTTTGGTGTAAACAATGCCTCCTAAAAATCATTGGCAATTAAGTTTACTGAAGTGCATGGTAAAAGTTTTTATAATATATTAGGTTATACACAACTACTATATTTTCAGAATAAGTTTTAAGAGAAAATTATTTCCGTGTAGATTTTAACAATTTAAAAAATTGTAGAAGTTCATTTATAATTTACTATTTAAAAAATAAGTATTTAACGTGTGCGTGTGCGTGCGTGTGCGTGCGTGCGTGCGTGCGTGTGTGTGTGTGTGTGTGTGTGTGTGTGTGTGTGTGTGTGTGTGTGTGTGTGTGTG
>Ga0157363_1004401_pt1 | contig 12977 bp, 7 predicted proteins | sample AttsexASBM1_FD_111477 | JGI IMG/M metagenome (GOLD analysis project Ga0157363, IMG submission 111477) | Fungus gardens microbial communities from leaf cutter ant in Ribeirão Preto, State of São Paulo, Brazil - Atta sexdens ASBM1 | ecosystem: Host-associated > Fungi > Mycelium > Unclassified ...
AGAAAACACACTGCGTGTCGCTCGGTTCTCTCCCTCTCTCTTCCTCTCTCTCTCTCTCTCTCTCTCTCTCTCTCTCTCTCTCTCTCTCTCTCTCTCTCTCTCTAGTATGGTACGGACACAGCGTGCTGTACCTCGCGCGCTTTAGTAGTGGGGGTCTGCGGGGCGGTGCCTAGCCGTTCATGGGCGTCGTTCCAACTTGGAACTACTTTCACACGGCGTAGGAACTTTCATGCCACACCAGCGCGGTATTCGTGACGAATTCAATTCTGATTGGTCCTTAAGTATAACCTCCTCCCTTAGCGGCACGTTCTCCCTCCTCGTCACTATCGCAACAGCACTCGCTCCGTTTCGTCTCACTCTTAGCTGTTGCAATTGCGCATAACGTTCTTTCTTTTCCTCTTTATCTCCCTCTTCCCCACTTTCTTATTCGTTTCTGCTCGTGTTTTACGTGCTTTCATCCCTCTCTATTTCCTATCTCGTCTCTTTCTTTCATGTCGCGAGAAGAGAAGTTCTTTTCTCTTTCTATCCCGCATCGTCTTATCTGTCGCGCGTCTCAAATGTGACGCGCACGGCGAGCGAGTACGAATTTAATCTGGCGGTACGTCGTTGAGTTACTGGAACGCTCGACAGGGGGCACTGAGGAATCGTATTGTGAGAAAGAGGGAGAGGATAGCTCGAATGGGAAGGGAGAGAACGAATATTGTTGAGAGGTGGAGCGAGACAGAATCAGAGGGTGAGAGAGCAACGTTGTGGGGAGAACATTGGGGGTGGAAGAGGGGGACAACAACGACGGTAGATAGAGCGAGAGAACACAGTTATCGTACCAGGAGGGGGATGGTATATGAGGGACAAAGAGGGATACGGCACTGCGATCTCTCCGTTAGGACGTAGTACTCTGGAGGAAGAGTATGCGTGAGCGAGAAGCGACAACCGCACGAATAGGAAGGAGTGACCGTGACGGAAAGTGAGAGAGAGAGAGAGAGAGAGAGAGAGAGTGCATGGAGAAACGGTGATTGGTAAAACGAGGAAGGAAACTTCGGAGAGAGTGCGAGAGAAGTTGACTGTGAAGAACAGAGACAAAACGAGGTGAACGAGCGAGCAAGAGACGGACGACGGTACAGAGTGGCGGTACACGGGGCGCGAGAAAAGCGGTAGTGTGCCGTGGACCACCGCACTGGCATACCGTGATTCGTTACGATCTTCATCGTCCTCTGACTCGTACCGGACCTCAGTCATCAGCGAAGTCACGATACGACAAGTGCTAGTGCAGTGCGGACTAGCAGAGTCATTTTTGATTCTGTAACAGATCGACTGGCTCTTCAAGAGGCCTCGACCTGATCAATCGCGATTTTTAATTTATTTCAAAAAGAGGAAGAAAGAGAGAACCACCCGCGAGGGTGGTCGCGTGCCGGCTGACCAAACCGTCGTCGGGCGAGCACGCGGTAGAAGAACCCACAAGCCATTTTATAGCCCGTCTTATTACCTAAGTTTATTACATCGTAACGGTTTAACGATCATCGCCTGTTTTCATAGTCGAGATCACCAGTTTATGCTTTGCCCGTAGCAGTAACCATAACAAGACCATAAAAACTCCCACCGTTGACATGAAATCCATTCTGAATTATACTCTTACGGCCTACTGACATTGACACTCCTGGTGTAACCAGCTATATCTGCTAATGACTTTTATGACCTCTTAAAATTGTTTAATGCTCGTTTATTTGCCCCTCGTCAATCTTATCATCTTTCGCCGTGTCAAACAGCATATCGTTTTCTTAAGTGTATCTTAACTCGTAACATAGTACAATATCGGAAGTTTTACGTTTGTTTAATTTGAAGAAGTTAAATCGGAATAATTCAGCATCGAAGTTGGAGTACGGACTAGTAAAATTCGACTAGCCGTGTGCACTCCATGTAATTGCGGGCCGTTTGAACTCAGACTTCTTTCTTCGCCTTTTTTCAGTGCCGGTGTTTTAGTGAAAGTGATCCAAAATACCCGGGATAATGAACTCGTACTTTGAGCAGACCGCGGGTGGCTTCTATGGAAGCCACCATCATCAAACAGGAGCGGCAAGTCAGCATCATGATCCAGCCACCGCAGCAGCGTATCGAAGCTTTCCACTCGGATTAGGTATGTCGCCTTACGCTTCGGCGCAGCATCATCATCACACATCATCCTCGTTAGGAATACACCCAGGTGGTGGAAGCAATACAAGACCACCTCAAGACTCGCCATATGACGCGAGCGTTGCGACGGCTTGCAAGCTTTATTCGACGACACCTGAAGCAACTGGTCACACCACGTCTTCATATTCAACAACAGCAACGAAAGACTGTAAGCAACAGGATCAAACGTCGACCCATCAAAATGGTTATGCTGCGGTGATGGCAGCGGCAGCGGTCAAGGACGTTTGGCAGTCAGCGACCTCGGGAGCGAACAGCCAGAGTAATTCGGTCGTACGTCCCTCTGCGTGTACCCCAGAGAGTACAAGGGTTAGTAGCTACGGTGGTCTCGTAGGCGGTGATCCAGCATCGAGTCCTGGTAACAACAGTTCGTCAAGATCCCTTACGTCGTCTTGGAACACCTGCAGTTTAAACTCGTCCGCGAGTCAACCGGTCGCCACGCAACTACATCAGCAACCTACCAGCAACCATACCTTCTACCCCTGGATGGCTATAGCAGGTGAGTTTGCATTCATAAATGCTCTCTTATACGACTATTATCATAACAGCCGCGATGAAATATAGGAGCCACTATGGCTAGGGGAAACGTGGGGAGCGACGACCACGTGGTCGGGAAGGCGTGGTGGATCAGGCTTGCCTGTCTGGTTATACCAGACTAAATTGTTAAAATTGCTTCCACGCGATGAAATTACCTAGAAGTTGTGCGGAATTATAGAATAGAATGTTTCACATGTATCACGAATAAATCTAAATGGATGAAAAATTTTCTGTTGCGTCCGCGTCAACGATGAGTTATTTCACCCTTCCTTTGTTTACAAAAAAGCGGAAGATGTAGATATACGTTCTATTCGACGAATACAGCTTATCATGCTACCATGCCGAATGCGATGAAATTTTTTGCATAGTCTATTTGTGCGTCGTTTTGAAATACGGCATGTCCATCATGAAATCCGAGATAACAGATTTACAATCGTTGACAAACTAAAAGCATTTCATTACCTTCTGGTCAAATAAATATGATGACAAAATGATTAATAGCAACTAAAGTTTACTAAAGATTGAAGCCGTAAAAAACGATATTAAAGTATCGTATGTAATTAATAGAAATATTTCAAAATTTTTTAAATGTAAAATTAAAATTATTATATAAAAAATTAAAATTATTATTGTTGCTTTTAATGTAGTCAGTTTTCGTAGATTCTTAATTGCTGAACGCGAAAATTATTATTTGATAGCATAATAACGAATATAATAATAATAAATGTGTGCTTATAATTGCTTTTAAATTGCTAGTCTTACCCCCACATTTCCATACATTTTCGTATTAAATGTAAATTCCACAAGTTTTTTATTTCTACGTGTCAACGCGCACGGGCTATGTTGTGGAAAATCGGCCGTGTACCTTGGCAAAATTATGTCTACTAGATAGGTAGAATGGAGTCAAGTGCGTGTAAAATCGTTGGGTACGTTGGGTATAATGGGGAAGTCCTCGTCCAATTGGGGGTTCAAGTGCCTTCCCCACTGTACTCACCCCACCGGAACCCCGAATTCCGGTAGTCAGCTGTTTCTAGCGATGTCTTTGTCCTTTTCGTGCGAGAGAGATACTCTCGAATAACCTTCTGCTTTGCCGTTAGTAGATATGTAATCAAGGCCTCATGGGTGATATCGCACTTTCGGTGAGACCTTTCTTTACTAACTCAGCTGAGACTAGGCCCTTAGAAAGCTAGCAGTTTTTTTTATATCTATTCTTTTTCTTTGCTCAAAACCGCCTCTAGCTCTTCCTTCTCGACGGGAGTCTTCTTTATTATTTTTTTTCGGTCCGATTTAAGGGTCATCTATTTTTTTCTTCATCTTCGACTACAAGAGATGTTTTACATATAAAGGAAGGAATTATGTTTTAAGAAACATTAAAATACTATTCGATGAATTTTATAGTGTATAAACTCTACAACATGAATTTCCATATTCTTTTTCAAGAAATAATTTTTAACATTTAAATATATGTATATCTTGTCGTTATTATGTTATATTGTATTACTTAAAAAACTAATATTTCTTAAGAATTTTTGATTATTGATAGTTTATAAATCCTGAATTGTAGCATTTATTAAAAATACGCGAGTGTACATATATATTCATAAACGAAATTTTTACTTAAATCAACATTTTTTTTACTTATCATCTGTTTAAAGATTTAGAGGAATTACTTCCATTCATCTTTATTGTAATCAATTGAATGTTTCGGATCATTGATTATGGCTTGCAAATTGCCTCGATGATACATGGAACGCAGTGATTGTAGGAATCGTAGGAATGAGTAAAAGCATTTGATCAGCCGCATACTCGTATAACAGGTTCTATGTACTCGCAGATTGAAAGTCGTTGACTCATTTCATACTCTCTAACAAGTGCTTTTCAGTGTCGTTAAATCGAACACATAGGAAAATTTATCGATACGGGATTATGGATTAATTTGTCGTAGATTTGTAGTTAAATATAGAGCTATCAATGTCTATCGGCAATCATCTATCATTGCTTACGATGAATGATCCCAATTTATAACCTCAGCTGTAGAAAATTAATTTACACATCGTAGCTTCTATATTTTGAATAATATTTAGATTAGGTAATAAATGTATAATTTATGATCACTATATTGATACTATAAAGTTTCACGTTGCTTTTTACTATATAAAATGTCTAATTAACGCTTTAAAAATCTCTTTCACACATAAGATGCAAAATGTGACTATGTATTATAATTAAATCAGTATAATATAACTTATATTGTGGCATAATATAATGCTAGATATTACAAGTCTTATCATTTAAACCTTTACCGCAGTTATTACGAAATGTAAAAATTGATGTATATTACGTCTATTGTCTCTATTTATTCTTTAAATACTTATCGCGGTAAAGATAATTATATAGCTAGAATGCATGCTAGTATGAAATACTGCATCTGTCGCTTAATTTATCGCGCTTTTAACTACACCTTTGTGTATCGTAAATGTATGATAAACGATTACGAGATCGATTATACGTTCAATTCATATAAATATGAAAATGATAGATAGCCGTCCATAAAGTATAATATATATTTTATATTAAAAGAAGTTATATTAAAAGAAGTAAGTTTATATAATTCTGTTTTTTTTTATGAAAAATATTTATAACGTTAAATTACAACGTTTACGTACATATTGTCGTTATTTCTTTTTTGTTAATTGGCATTTTATAAATCGCTTAGGAAGCTAGCGCTTTATGGCGCGCGCGATAAAATTAATGTGTTATATATAAAGAAGACAAATAAAAGTAGATATAGTATCATAAATCTACTTTTATTTGTCTTCTTTCTTGTAATATATACTTAATACGCCTGTATCAATACGATTTTAATTTAATAACAGATACACATGACGATAAAAAATTAAAAATATAAAGGTAATGTATTCATTAACTTAAGCAAAAAATATTTAATCAACAAATAAAAGCATGACTATCGAAAATAGAAATGGTATTTAATTTAAATAATTTTTTCATATATTTTGCAGATAATTTGTAAGTAGATTTCAGTTTAGTAAATACTATCCGTCTTTATATTTTAAATCCTTTTCTAATATTTTATATATAAATATTAAAATTAATTTTGTTCTATTCTTAATAATAAAAATAGGAAATCTTTAAATTAAAAGCATTTTATCGGTAAATAATCTGCGATGCTAATAGCAATAGGAAATATATGTGTATATATACCTTTCTTTATAGAGTTGATTCACTTTCTCAGGATATACTCAAACGCGAACAATATTTATCACTCCTCATTGAGGGGTGACTGCGTCTACAGGGTAATTAGAGGGCGACGATAAAGGCTGGGGTGCTATTTAGGCATCTCTTCATTTCAGTCTATTGAGAGCGAACCTCTTTTACGACACAAATCTAAAAAAAGATCCTTTTTAGAGCTACATTAAGAGATGATAACTTGATACAGGAATATTAATCAAGATAAATATGCCGGATGAACGTACCATTAATATAGCTTCCGTTTTCCAAGTGTACATTCTGTACTTCCGTTGAATTTAAATAAATGTTGATTAAAAAAATTAATATAATATAATTTAAAATTTTTGCAAATGATTCAGCGATTTAAATCATAATCATCTCTCAAGGAGATAAAAAAAAGAACTAAGATGGTAATCTATGTTAATTTTTATTTGAACAAGCACAATACATTTGTTACTATATAAATTACAAAAAGAAAATTAATATTACTTAGCTCGTGGTATAACTAAAAGGATATTTAACGAACCTTGAACTCCTCTGCCGAATTCCCGCGTAAAAGCCACGTGGTGACCGCGTCATTCCCGAGTTGGAAAGGAGCATAGTGCTACTTTCTGCAATACAACGGTTGCGAGTAGGTAGGTGTTACGTACCTCGGGGAGCAACCTCGTTCAATATAAAGTAACTAGGAACAACGCTGTAACCGTAACTTTGACGTTTACGACAACGAAATCGTGGCTCGGCTCGTTTATCCCTCCTTCTCAAGAAGGAACCCCCACTTGCTGCTATGGCCGTTTACGAGATTTGCCGGTAATACAGTGTTCTACTCTCGTACTACTGAAGATCAGCTCCAATCTTCAGGAATCGTAAGATTCCCTTTTTACGGAACAGAAATATTCCAGTTCAGCTTTGCAAATTTGAGATTTTCTTTACGCAATTTATTAGCATCATCACCTATAAAATAAATATGTCTATTAATTAAAAATACAAATAAACAAAATTATTCTTTTGATTGATATAAAGGATATCACATTTATTATCATCATAATTATCAGAATATCTTATTTTATAATGTTTTTATGTATTTTATAATGAAATTAAATTGATGATTAAGAGAATATAATGAAAAGAGAGAATACGATAAAAGTGGTATTCATCAATAAACCAGTTTGCTTTTATATATCAATGTATGTATCTTAAAATTAATTTTTGCGAATTATTAAAAGATTATATGACGGATATGCGTCGAGTGTAGGCGGTATATTGTACACAGGTGATCAAGCGATTCGGATCTCTTCTATGTATAAAGGTGTACGAAATTCAGGCACATATAACACAGACCTCACACTACAGCATAGCGACCTAAAGAGGCAGCCCAAGTGAGTGCGTTTCTTGTATATGGAGAGAACCCTTTCCATGTGTTGCTCCGTTGGCCCGGATGAAGTATGACGTACGAGCCTCTCCGTATGACTTACTACGCCCTTTTTTCCCTTCTCCACGCCCGCCGCTCGTACTGTTCAATCGAAAAACATTGGGGTCTTCTTAAAAAATGCGCGCTCTTTAGTTACAATATGTGCCTTTCGACGAGGGAAAGTAAGATTATAACGCAGGAGATATTTCTGTACACGTGTATTATTATTATTATATCAACGTCATATCAGATGTTTGATGGTCTTAAATACCCCAGAAATGAAAAGGTAAATATAGACAACACATTAGTTATATTATTTCATAGTTGTTCCAAAAACTTCTGTATTATATTTTTATCTATTCTCCCATCATTTATGTACTAAATAAATGCTACATAAATTTTATCGCTAAGACTTTAAAAAATAATTAACAATATATAAAGATTAATGAAAATAACGAATAAGAGATACAGAGGAGATACAGAGGAGATAAGTATAAGTTTTAAATAATCTAGCCATAATAAAGTTCCCATTTTTTGCTCATAACAATCAGTTTTAAGAAATATTCACGTTATTATTTGAAATGAATAAATATATTCGTTCCGTTATCCAATTGTTGACACTGTACTAAACTCGTAATAATACTTGATGATTTTTTGTTTCTCTCGTTTTTTGCTAGATTCTATTTTGCAAGATCGGCGGCATTAGTAAGAAATCATATATAATTAACCGGAAGCACAAAGTGAAAAGCGAACGTCACGAGCGGCGTGACGAGGGATTAGCAAGAATACAATTTTCATAATTATTCCAGCATAATACCATTGCGAGTCGACCAATCAAGAAATTACTGTTGTATTCTGCAAGGTAGACTAGTTCCAAGTTCAACCTCGGCGCCATTAGTCGAGATGTGTGTCTACAGGTACACCATATATGTGTATCTTCGCACGGACTCTTCGCATTTTAATTTAAGCATCGCCTTGCGTTCAATCACGCTATTCGCGCTGTATATATTAAGTTCAACTTAAGGTATAATCTTTGATCGATCCTATCACCCGCGTCCTGTCCACGTCTTGCTTCTTCCTCTCGTAACTAGTAATTTTGACCCGCATGATGCTTCTCAAAGAACTTCAGTTTTAGCTTGTTATTGTTATTATGTTTAGATTTCGCTACACTTTTAGCATTAAAATAATAAATTTTTATATATATTTATATATATTTTTTTATACACACACACACACACACACACACACACACACACACACACACACATCACACACACACACACACACACATACACATACATACAGTCCAAACAAACAATTCGAATAAACTATATAATCGCCTAGTTTGAAGTAGAAACATTCAAACTTCAAATTCAAAAGGACAAGTGTTGACAATTTGAATGAAACTGTTTGATCGATTCTCAATGTTTGTAGATTCGACTATTTAAGCAGATATTAAGAAAATCTTGAATGAAAATTATTATTCTTTGCAAAGAGGAATAATTGTCTTCTTTTTCTCTTTTCACAAAGTACACCGTAACTTCATTTTAGTCATCTATCTCTCCTTTTGAGATATTATATGGCGAAAAAACTGTCGAAGTACATCCTGTTAGTTGTAATCTTTTCAATTACGCACGAACTCCTTGCGTTTATGAATTATGATGAGAATGAAAAAATGTACATGAGCACAAGCGTAACGTGCGCGGGCGCCGAGGCGTTGAGGCGCTGATCGGTACATCGTGCCACTATAGTGGCTGCCAGGGTTCTCAATTTGATGGACGAGCTGTTCACATGTACAGCTCATGCACTAGCCTGACTTTATATATACTGACAACAATCGTACGCTACCTCACCATTTTGGAGATTTCATGATGTAGAAATTATTGTTAGCAGTCAGTATTAATTCTCGTATATTGCCATCAGTGTCTGTTTCGATTCATTAATTACGCCAGGCTTCTAATATGAGAAACATGCGTGGACATTATCATAGGAATCTGTTATACAGTTACCTAACTATGTTCATTAAGTCTTGTACATTTCTTAGAATTTGTGTACATCAGCAAGTATTTTTTAAAAAGTTTATTAATGAAAATTACATCTACAATGAGATCAAAAAAGAATTCATACAAGGAATGTTATAAAAAAAGTCTAATTTGTAAAAAATAAACATTAATTAGCAATTTTACAATGAATACATTCTGTTCTACATATAAAACAAACGAATTTCGCATGTATTTCTGATTTTAGAAGCTAAATTTCTCGTCTAATACTTTTTGAGCATTCAAATAATACAATTTTTAATTTTCGCTTTTTTTCAGATGATATATTTTGTATAATTAATACGTATCTTTTTGGTATATATAATTTTAAGAAACATATTTTATATTTCTATTTTATTCTTTATGAATATATTGTTAATTATCCAATAAGAAATGATCAATTAAATATCGAATCAACGTCAAATTGATGTTGAAATCATCGTATTTATATCAATATACGACATCAATTCGACTTATTTCTCGCTGGATAATATTTACTTTTTAAAAATAAAGTTTTTTTAAAAAATATTTTCTTTGTACGAATACTTTTTGCATTCACTATATATTTTTTTTCATATTTTTATCATATTTTTCCTTCAAGAATTTGAAGTTAGAAATATTTCCTTTTTAAATTGTCCAATTGCAGATATTTAACTATTAGCAAATCAGAGATGTAGCATTGACGAAATGTGTATATAGACTAAAATTTTGTAGGTAAATATATACAATATACATCGATATGGCTGAAATAAATGGGTACTTTGTATCAGTGCGCGCTTTGAAGAATGTGTTTAGTTGTTCGGCGATTGGAACGAGTGTACCGCCAAACAAAAGTTATGTCTAGCCACAGCCGCGAGGAAAGATGGATACATGGTGAAATAATTGATTCGAAAGCGTTCTTGCATATGTTCTTTACAGTCTTTTTGTCTGTTGGTTATGGATAAAATCATTATACAGCTAAATAGGTACATTCCCTGAAGTACTCAGATTTGTTAAAAAAATCAAAATTTATTTTGATGTAATCTTTTTAAATTGTAAGTATCAGCGATTATTTAATAAATGAGACTTTAATATAGCTTTTTAATTTGCACATTAGTTGAAAATTAATATGTTTGTTGTTTTATCGGCAAAATATGCATTTGATCAGTTCATACAATTTCATCAATAAATTTTTTAAACAGTTAAAAATATAAAAAAACAGTTCTTCCTAATTTTCTCTTAATTATTATTTACTTTATTGCTTTATCTTTCATATTATTGTCGCATTAATATCGAAGAATCACTGATGTAGTCCTTCAACTTAAAACATGTTGAAATCGAGTTATTATACTGCCGCACGAAAAATATTTTCGGAACACGTTTCACCTACGTTTCTTCTTTATTTTTCTTTCGTCTCACGTATCAATGTATTTGCGAAGTATAGGCTTGATGCGTCGGTATTTAATTAATGCGCAATGACATAATTGAATCCGTTGATATTGCCAAATAGTCTTCCACGTTCATAACTCACACAACACTTTTTGTACCAACAAACTCGCTCACCGTTCTTCCCGTCTGCCTCGATGGGCAGCCATTACGAACAGCACCTGCCACTCTGGCTGCGACCTGACCACAATGTACTACTATCCCCATCATTGGGGGAACATTCTTGTCAGTGTTCAGCGATCTTGCCAATGCAATTTAACGAGTCTTAAGAGATTAAATCTGCGTATATAACAAGAAAATTGATATAAAACCTAATTTTTTTATCTTATTATATATATGCCATTCTTTTGTCATTATTTATAAATAATTGTTTATATATATCTTTATCATTATTTTGGAATACATTTTTATTTTTATTTTTAAATATTACATAAAAATATCGCGTATTTATCGTTTCGTTTATTGCAACAATTAATTTTCATCAAGGAATATATATGAATTTATATATTTGTAATTTATTATTTATAAAAAACTTTTTTTATACAACATTAAACAATTTATCATTTTTCTATATATGTTATTGTAATAAATGATTAAATTCGTCATGTAAAAATTTTATGATTTGTTTTTAGATGTATTGATATTAAAAGAAATATTTACAAGAAGAAAATAACATACAACAATAGATTCTTTTCCGATATATTTCATTAAGAATTATGTCGAAAACCCAAACTGAAGACATACATTAAAGTCAAATAGTAGGCAAATAAAGAGATTTTAAAATTAAGAAGTTTTTGCTTGACATCTAAGCAATTCTTTTGAAAGAACGGAAGGTTGCGGACAGATAAATTATGTCCGACCTATCTTTCCATTTGTCTTCGATCTTCAATAGTGCAGTAGATGCCTAAATTTCGAGCAGTCATTTTTGTACATGGCTAGAATATCTAAAATGATTATTTAATTATAGCGACAACAGCAAATTATAATTGATAAAAATTTCATTAAAAAATAAATGATAAATACAAGCACTAGGAATTACTCGATTGATAAGAGAAATCTAGTTGAAAGAGTTGAGAGACTCAATCGTGTCAGTGAAACTATGAATGAACAATCTGTGAAACTGAGATTCTAATCTGAAAGTGCTTTTTGCTAATGAAAATGTACGATACATGAACATTTGTAGTGAAATTATATATTCGTCACGTGCGCCTATTTTATCAGTATGCGTAGAGAGCGTTAGAGAACAGAAAGAGAGACAGACAGTCAGTCGGCAACATTGTGTAGCGATTAAGCGTTCGAATGGAGCATTATGTAACTCAGCGACGTCACGTTGCTCAACTGCCATGCATATACTCGCGCATATGCACACATATATAATACATACACTCGTGTAAAAGTTATGACGTATTGCCTCCACGACATATTTATTAAGCACTACGAAGATATTAGACTGGTGCGAATCGCCATTATATGGTCAAATATGGACAAGCATTTGTTGTGCACCATTAGCTCCGATAATTTACAGCTTCTGTTACTGGCTAGAGCTGTCTAGAGCTGTCCTCCTTACGCCTCCACATTTTTTTAAATCTTGTTTCTGCCTTTTGTCCTGTCTGGGGCATGATATCTAGCTTGCGAGATCTTTTAAAATTATAATAAACGATGATTATTTTTATCGCAGTAAATTGCATGTACGTATGATTCATGTTATTTTTACTGTTGAGAGAGACGTAACATATGTATATTTCCATGCATTTTGTAAGTTGTTTAATGAAACGCAATTCTTCCGCGAAATTAGAAACACAGATGAAATAATCTCGATGAAAATTAAACTGTGCAAGTATTCTCAATGATATAATAGTTAATCGTAAAATTATAAACTGTTCGTTAGAAATGGCGATATAACAACCATACATACGACAGAATTTTTATTTTATGAAGCAGGTTTTCTCTAGGAATGCACGCACACATTCGTTTATTTGATTTATAGGCCAGCTAAAAGTGGTTTTGCCATTCGAGCATATGTTATATATTTCAATAAATATTCTATGCTGGAGCAATTATGTCTTTAGAAAACTATCTTTATACTTTCTTTTGATATGCAAAAAATTTAGATATTTTTAAATAGAAATATTGAA
>Ga0157363_1004402_pt1 | contig 12975 bp, 10 predicted proteins | sample AttsexASBM1_FD_111477 | JGI IMG/M metagenome (GOLD analysis project Ga0157363, IMG submission 111477) | Fungus gardens microbial communities from leaf cutter ant in Ribeirão Preto, State of São Paulo, Brazil - Atta sexdens ASBM1 | ecosystem: Host-associated > Fungi > Mycelium > Unclassified ...
CCCCCCCCTCTCTCTCTCTCTCTCTCTCTCTCTCTCTCTCTCTCTCTCTCTCTCTCTCTCTCTCTCTCTCTCTCTCTCTCTCTCTATTGCTTACCTTGTACAAATTCGTTGTTTTTATACTGTTTAACGTGACCGATAAATTTCGATCACGACGTTGAAAAGCAATGCTTAAGCACTTCACGTTTCCATGTGACAAATTAATTAACCTTTAATACACACGTCTGTCATTCGTGTCCTGCACATTTTTTTTTTTAAATATTAAGATCATTTGGTCAAATACCGGTCTTTTTTTATTTCAAAAAAAAAGTTTGGCATCTAGAAAACAAGTTTTATATGTTACCAGCTTCGATAAGTAACCGGCTCCTGTAAATTTGTTCTACAATGTATTTTTTATTCCCGTTTCTTGTTTTTTTGCTTTTTTCCGATTTTTGTTTTATATCACCCGAGATAAAAATTAATAAACTTCGAAAGAAACAAGAAATACAATTGTCGATAAAATGGTTGCAAAAGAAAAAATAACAAAAAACAGGAAATAAAGAGCACATTGTAGAATAGGCTTTAAAGAGATCCTAAAGCCACCTGTTTTATCGATTAAATCATATAATTTTTGTATAACAAATACTTTTTTCCTCTTTCATCGATTCGAAAATCCTTTTCCAGGATTGAAGTACGCATTATATGTGTCTGGGAAGTGGAGTCTATGTCAAGAACGATAAAAAAAATTTCAAAATTGATATATTTTTTACCAAAGACATAGAAAATGAACTGCGCGATATCTAAGGCCGATATTCATAGTTACATCTTATATTCAAGCCTTCTTAAGTACGATCTTAAGAAGTTATGAACCAATCAGAGAGCCGCATTAGCATCTTAAGACATTACTTAAGACAGTCTTGAAATAAGAATCAACTATGAATACCAGCCTAAGTAGTATAGTCGACAAAAATGAAAGAAAGGGATTATGGATGGCCAATCTCCCTCTCATTCTCTCTCAGTATATCATTAAGTGGAAAGAGATAAAGATTAGCCGTCTTTCACGATCCTTTTCTCTCGTTTTTGTCGATACTAAACTACTTAGATTGGATCGCACAGTCCATTCTCTGTTTTTGTTTTTTACTATTTCTTAGTGTAACATGGCGTCTCAGCTGTCAAGTCGTGACAACACTTGCTTGATATGAAAGCTTTGCAACCTGTACGTACGAAATAGTGGTTCCCAGACACGTAGTTTACACGAACAAACAACGTCGAGTTCTTAGAATTAGACTTAGACGTTTTATCGCGACGAATTTGTTATACGAAAATTGACACGAATGTGCAACTGCGTGTATCATAGGTTGCGTGAGATATTAATGTGGTAGTATATAAAGATATGTCGATGCGCGACGCGCGGTGCGACCTCTGGTGACTTCGTCGGAGTTCAGGCTTCGCTTTAGGATTCCCTTAAGGGGATGCCGAAGCCGTCTGTATTACTGATAAAACTTTTCCAAATTCGGTAGTAGTGACACAGTATATACAGTAGCGCAACTCTCTGTCGGCACCTTTCATGTTAGTATTTCCCAAAATGGAGTGCGCACGTGCAAAATAAGTAAGTTCCTTAGTAGCGCCATCTAAATTTCTTTCTTAGTTGCTCTTTATTTTTCCGCTCTCTCTCTTTCTCTCTCTCTCTTTCTCTCTCTCTCTCTCTCTCTCTCTCTCTCTCTCTCTAAGTCGTTTGTACATTAAAGTATGTATATATATATATATATATATATATAATTTAAATGTAATAAAACTAAACTATATAATAAACTAAATAATCTAAATGTAATAAAGAAGAAATAGATTTATAATTGTAATGCATTGCAAAATAAAAAAAATACAAAAATAAGAAAATATAAAATTATATAAATGTTGTATAATACAAATATTATACTGTAAAAATATTTTAATTAACGATTGCAGCATATGATACTTGTTTTTCTGCTAGATCGTTTGCGTTTTAGTAAATTATTAGAATTGCACCACATAGAACGCAGATTTCTAGCTAAAACGGAAGCAATCCAGCAATTATACATATCACTCAGTATTTAAGCGAGACTAACGAAATTGATATGTTGCAGGTGTGTGTGTGTGTGTGTGTGTGTGTGTGTGTGTGTGTGTGTGTGCGTGCGTGCGTGCGTGTGCGTGTGTGTGTGTGTGTGCGTGTGTGTGTGGTGTGCGCGCGCGCGCGCGCGCGTGCGTGCGTGTCTGTGTGTGAATATAAGTATATATGTGTATGATTTCAATTAATGGTTCACTTCTCATTGCATTGTTGTCTTATTGTTTTGGTTTGGTGGGTTTTATAAGCAATTTTATTGATGTCCATTTGCAAGCTACTAATGACTATTGTATTTTATTTTATGTTATGTCTACTATAATCTGTTGTACCATATTTTATGTCTATTATTCTGTTAACATATAGTTTTCTTTCTCATAAAGCTACGCAATAAACTAAATTAAACTAATTAAACTAATCATGATTTTCTTTTCTTCTATTTCTTTCTCTGATCCGTATTTCAGTTACTCGAATATTTAAAATCCTAGAAAGAGAGAAAACGGAAAAAGAAAAAAGTGAAATAGAAGTTTAGATGGCGTTACTAGGTTAACTTACTTATTTCACGCATGTGCATTTCGTTTTGGACAACATAAAATCAGGAGAATTGTTCTATTGTATATACTATGTTAGTGACATCTTTCATTCATTTGTTATACTTATTATATATCGTGTCTTTGTCTCGCTCAAACGCATTCATCTGTCCTTATCTAACTTATTGCAACATCATCTCTTAAAAGATCAGACACCTACTTCTAGACACAGGGTATGGTCAACACGATGTTGCAAATGCTTTTTTAATTAGTCAGTTTGTAAAATTCTTCCTTCTATTGGTCCATCAAACGCTTCAAAGCATTTGTAGCGAGACTTTGATCACAATTATTGCTTTGTTTACCATTCCGAGTCTTCGCTCAGCTAGTTGCTGTATAGCGATTGATTCTTATTGATGAATCCATAAATAAGAGCCAATCGGCTCGGTGAGCAAGTTGCATTCTGAAACCCATCAAAAGAAAAGTGTTGCAACCTTTCTGTGACCGGCTGTACATATAAATTACACCCGTATACGTATTAAAAGGTTCACTTTCGTTGGTAAATTTATTTTAATTTTATATTAAAATTAAAATTCTATGAAAGCATTGTGAACACAGCTTAATGGACAAAACGCTTTATATGTAGATGAGTACGGTCAATGCAATGTTGCAAACGCTTTGAAGCATTTTTTAATTGGTCAGTTTGTAAAATTTTTTTTTCTGTTCCATTGATCCATCAAAATATTTGTAGCAAGACATTGACCACAGCCTACGTCATATATACGAAAAAATTTGAAAAGCTAAAATGTTCCTTTTTGGGAAACGTCGTCGTCAACATCGTCAATCGGCGTAGACGTTGGTCGACATAGGTAGGCATCGATGTTGGCATCATCACGGGGCAGAGCAACACTTTTTTTTGCCAGATTCTTTCATTTTATGCAAAAACGCGTCGAATAAGCCTAATTTCATCAAAATCGATGAAGATCGCAATTCTAGACAATTACTGTTGCAAATATTCTTCCACTGCGCAAAATACTTAATATTGCATATATATTATGTTGTAATATTGCTGCGGATTACAAATAAATATTTTTAAATAGATATTTTTACAATTTTTGCTGCAATTTTTGTTACTAAAATATTGCAGCAATATTTCGCAATATTTTTGCAATATTGCTGCAATATATATGCTGTGCTGCACAGGAAATAAAAAAGAACAAATTTTATTTCATCTATTTATTTATGTATTATTCTCATAAAATCATCATCATAAAACCCGGCCAAGGTTCTAAATTCCGCGAGATATCGTTGCAGATTTGTTGCTTCATGCGATAATAATAATCAATTTATCTTTTTTTTTTATCACGACATTAACTAACCAATCACGAGCATCGCATCACCCATTGGTTGACGGCTGATGATCGCTCGCCATATGTGATAAACTAGCCTTTGTGGCTTTCTCGTCCGAGCTGTCAAGAAAAACGCTCCGATTTTCGTTCCGATAGTTAACGTAGCGCACTACGAATGCAATCGCGTGTAGAACGATACGCGCGTGCACTATGTGATTACGCGGTCGAGCAACGGTGTAGTACGTACGCACGACGACCTGGAGCCCTACACTCTGCGGTTGTAAACATTAACGTGTAACCCACACACGCGTATCAGCGGGTCTTCCGTTATGAATGCTTAGTAAGTATCTCCTTCGTTCTTTTCTCAAACTCGTCCGAATCCCGCCGTCATCGTGGCTCGAGCCGTCGTCGGTCTCGCCGAAGACGACACGGCCGACGACGACTACGCCGTTACCAGTTCATATCCACTATACTCAATCAATATGGTAGTTTGTATCTCTTCGTGTTATTAATAGATATCGCGCAAAATTGATTATTTAATTTCTCCGTAAGCCTATCTCCTTTTTGTCTTAAAAAATATTATGTTTTCTTTCTCCTTGTATGACTGATAAATTACCTATAAAGTTTGTAAATTTTCTTCTCCCTCCTTTGGTCGAAAAAGGGAAACACATATTTGCATTATCAGTAGAACTAACGATTTAACATTAGTCATCAAAAGAAAGCATCTGTTTTAAATGATATATATTATCTGACTTATTTTTTATTAACAATGGGAATACTGTTTTTCTTGTTGAGATTTGCATGTAACTCTTAGACTAATCACTATCACGTTTAACAAGAAACTTACAAAATTTCTTTATACCATGCATGCAGTAACAGAGGTGCATCTGGCATATCAGGGAATGCCTTTGATTGCTGGGTTCAAAAGTCTATGCATGACGACTCTGCCATCATAAAAATGCAATACCAGTTCTGGGTGAGAAAGCAGGCTTTGTCCCAAAAATTAGGGAAGAAGGAGGATGAGTGTATAGTTGCTTCGGATGCTGAGCTGGATGCAAAGCTAGAATTGTTCCGCAGTATCCAAGATTCCTGTTCCTACTTACAAAGAGTTATTGATAGATATCAAGAAAGATTATGCAGTGCGTTCTAACACACAATTTCTAATATAAAATAACTGTATTAATTGTCATAGGATGTATTGTACTTTCTTCATTAAGATAAACTATATTATTAAGAAATTGTGATAACGAAATAATTTAACCTGTTTAGATTTAGCCCAAGAGGAAAATGGAATGGGACGTTTTTTGAAAGATGCTGGAAAGCAAGACAAAACTCGTGCCGGCAAGATGATGTCAGCAGTCGGCAAATCTCTGTCTTACTCTGGTCAGCAGAGGCTTGCGTTGAGAGCTCCTTTGGGTCGATTATATCAAGAAGTGGAAACATTTAGGCAAAGAGCTATTGAAGATACATTGCAAAATGTGCAAGCGATGGAAAAGGCTCGTACGGAATATAGAGCTGCTCTATCATGGATGAAAAATATTTCTCCTGATTTAGATCCAGACACGTCCAAACAACTGGAAAAATATAAAAAAGTTCAAGCACGAGTTAAACAGTAAGTTCTATATATATATATATTTTACATATTCATGTGTGTAATATAAAATCAATCATAAATTCAAAATCTCTTTATTTAAATTATTATACTGTTTAAATTAAACAATAACTTTTCTGTTCTCACATTTTTATAAATTGGATTTAATTACATCTTCATAAAATATTGTGAGAAATTTATATATGTATGTTATATATGTATGTTACAATTTAGGGGCAAAACAGTTTTTGACAATCTAGCCTTTGACTGTCTTCAGAAGGTTGATTTACTGGCGGCGGCAAGGTGTAACATGTTCAGTCATGCCTTAGTTTTATACCAAACTACACTCCTGAATTTCACAAAGAAATCTGCACAAGCATATTCCACAATAGCTAACAGTTTTAAAGGCTATCAACGTTACGACTTCACAGTTGTGCGAGAATTGGCTGAAACCTCCAGTAAATTGGCACAGGAAACTGGTGGTGATGATGATTTAGAAGACAAGGATAAGTAAGTTAAAAAATGAAAGAAAATACTATATCATTTTCACCATGATATTGATCCTTATAGATTACCATTTTTCGACATGGATTATCACGATGATGTTGAGGAGGCTCAAGAAGCAAATTCAGAAAGCACATCAGAAAAAAATAAAAAAGATGAGAAACTCTTGGACATAGAAAATGAGTCAAAGGATACATTAATACATTTGAATACGGGTACAAATTCTTCGAAAAACGGAATCGTGCATAGTACCAACGACACAGACAAAAGTCTCGAAGAGTTCTTTGGAAATCTTATCCTGGAAAAAGATGCGTCCAATCATACTGAACAATCGGTTAATAAAATCGAGAAAACCAACACTGTATTTAGTAAAAGCCCCGAAGAACAGAAATCAGTAATGGATATATTTGAAGAGTGCAATACTGATTTTAATTTGACTGATTTGTCTCCCTTATCATCCGAGGCTCAACAACAGCAATCGTTGAATTTATTAGCCTCCGAAAGTGCAGCGCTTTTCGATGAAATCCTGAATGATAAGCAACAATGCACGAACAATGACTGGGAAGGCATATCACATGACACTTTTCTACCACCAAGCATTTTGAAACAGAGTCTAGGAGATGCTGCATTAGGTATGGGACAGAAGAGTACCGCTAGTAACACGGATGACAAAGTAAGTACTCGCGAACTGCGTTCAACAGTAATAATGCGAATGTATCACACGATTAATATATCGCAATATTCTTTTTATAGAAAAAGAATAAAACTGGAAAGCAGAAAGGTAACTCATGGTTGGATTTATTCGCAGAATTGGATCCATTGGCTAACAATCCAATGGAGAATCTTTCCGGGGATAGTAATGCTTCTGCTTAATTCACGATGCATTTTAATAGTATCGCCCTGTTACTTTATATTTGTAACAATAAGGAAAACTGATCAAACTCTATCAATTGTTATCAATGTGTGATACGGTGAACATATAACTCACAGTATTTTCACTTCATACATTTGTATCAGCAATTAACAGTTTTTAAACTTTTAAATTTAACACTTCAGATTTATTTTTAATGAAATTGTCATATAAGAATCAAAACCATTTGAATTACATAATTTTTCATGTAAGCTATAGAAGATAATACCAAAGATATAAAATGTAATATTTATTACATATGCGCTAATTATATATTCTTTCAAATATATATCATATTTATATATATATATATATATATATAAATAATACAAGATCTTCAATATAAATTATTATGAAATTCTTTGTATTTCTGACGGATATATCTAAAGGTATGGAAGTATACCGTACAAGTATATTTGTTTTCTATTTATTTCAATTTCTTTTCACGATTTATTTATCCCTTTAATTTTTTTTATTGCATACGACATTCCATATCTGAAGCCTTTGCTTGTAAATCAATGTTATACTTTTTAAATAATATATATCAAACGTTTCCTTTGAAATAAGCAAATGAATCACGTGCAATTCATATTATTTTCTTCTATTAAGTTAAATAAATACTACACAGAGACATAGATTACAGGCATAGGCTCAGAAAGATCAGTTTGCTCTTGTTTGTAATTTTCGATTACATTGTCAACCGAGGTGATCACAGTGTTAATGCTAAACTCGTAATTTATTTCAAATATAAAAAAGATACTTGAAATCATAACCTAATCTTCAACGGTGATACGTTCCAAGTTCAAGGTTCGTAGAATTGTGATAGGGCAGTCTTGACTCTGAAACGGAAATTACATATGAGACTTCTGTTATACAAAAAGATACAACAAACGACAATAATTTAGCACGTAATGCTCATTTTTACTTCTCAAATAGTTGAGTGTCTTTTGTGTGACGTAATTGTTGCAAGATACGATAAATTCCTAATTCCCGCAGACGCGCTTGCCGCTGCGCTGCACCGGGTTCCTCTCTCCAGACTAGGTTGCATACACAAAAAATAGCAGCAACTTGCAGTTTCACGTTGCTATGCATCTAAATAAAATGTACACATAAAAAAAATATCAACATACAATTAGTGGTCCCTATTCAAGATATAATTATTAAATTAATAGATAGGACTCGAGGAAATGCGAATACTTAATCGATTTAATACATGTTTGAAACTTGTGGTATTCAAAGCTGTTATTTTTTACTATCGTAGATAAAATAAGTATAAATAACGTGATTTGTTTTTTCAACATCTTTAAGCTTGTTCATTATCCTATCTATTAATCGTTTAGAAATACTCAATTAATGAAATACTTGTAAATGTACGAACCATATAATCCATGAGTTTCTTAAGCACGTCGTCATTAGCCATAATATGATCTCTAGCTCGATCGCCATCAGCTACATTTGCTAAAATGCAAAGTGCTTGCTCTTTAACATCCGCCGGATGTTCTGGGTCTTCCAGTACTAGAATGACCGCTTGCATAACGTGCGTGGCGTGCTCGCCCATTATACGATCTATGTGAGCTTTAGTGGAAAGCAAATTTCGTAACAGACCCAGAGTTTTCATCAGGACACCTAACTCAGGATCGGCCAAGAGACGAAAAATCTGATCTGTGCCCAAGCACGAGAGTATTTGCGATTTTACACGTTGCTCCGCTTGAAAGGCCACGTTCATTAGAGCCCAAATGCCGTTCAGTCGGAGTGCCGATTCAGGCCGTTTAGTGAGAGAACACAATAACTCTACTCCGCCGGACTCAAGAATTGGCTCTTTGCTCGGACTAAACTCCAACAGTAAATTACATAAAGTACTCGAGGCAACAGTTAATAAATCACCTTCACCTTCGCCTCTACCTATAGTATAATAATGACAATGTTAATAGTAACTCATATAGTTGGCGATTGAATACTAATAATAACAGCTAATTACTAAGCACTGATCTCTTTATTCTTCTTTTTTTTTTTTTGAAAAATAATCTTACAATGCAGAGAGAAAAGAATAGGGATGTATTTATCATTTCTATTTACACGCATGAGAAAACAGTCGCCCTGTTTTAAATTCATGTTTATATATAATTCTTTTATATCTATTGTATCTTCTATTATATCTATTGTAAATATCTTTCTTACGACATACTAATATGGCCAACACAAGCGTAAAAGGTTGCGAACTTTTCTTGATGCGTGCATTTTAATTGAGCTACAAATCTATTCTTGTCTTATATAGAATAAAAAAAGAATAACTCACATTGTACATTAATAACCCTCTTTTCGATATTGCATCTTTTTCTTTTTGATTAAGATGTTAATTCGAAATTTCAAGCTAAATATGTGTATTATTTTTTCGTATCTTACATGCAATATATATGCATGCAACATACATTATACGTTTCTCAGTGTTTATTGTAGCGTATCTCTGTAATGCTTATTGTAAATGTATTATCATATTTTACCCTCCAACCCCTTGTCCGCTCCATGTAACAACTGCATAAGTGGCCTCCACACTGCATGATCCTGAAATGTAGTACGAAGCTGTTGCACACTCCTCGAAAGGGAATGCAAACATCTAACCGCGGCTAAACGAACACGGGATCCACCAGGATCTTGAAGACCAGAGACAACTTGTTCCATAAGACTTTCTGTTTCAATAATACGCTTTCGGATATCTTCGTCATTCGCTCCGAGAGACGCAAATGCCCTGAACGCAGCTTGTCGCATATCTTGCGTTAGCGTTGCATCTTGGACCTCAACAAAAAGTATTACGTACAACTTTTATTTAAACACTATTTTAATACAACCTAATGGAGTTTTTTTAAATCAATTTTATCATACTTTGTAGATATTCAATATATTTAATGTAACTTCTGCTTACTTGCGGATGTGGTCTTAGCAATTCCGCCAGTGTCGGTATCAAGTGATTACTAATGGAAGCTAAACGTTGTAGATCTGTATCAACTTCGGTCAGATACGCAAGTGTTTCGGCCGCGGCGACTCTCTCGCGTGGCGGTCGGTCTCGATGACATAAACGTACGAGGCAGGGTAACGTGCGATACACTACTCGCGGATCGGTAGACGGCAACGCCCCGGCCCTGTGCATATACGCGATACATCTCGCTGCTTCGAGTTGTATCAATGAACTCTTCTCACGTCCCATTAATTGACCTAATGCGACAGGTACCAATCTACCATGGACAGTATTACTAGTGCTGGCTGACGCTACCATAGCCGACACCATGTGATTCTGGTAACACATATTCGCTAAGCAGGCTAGAGCTGGTAATTGGACATCAGACAAGGGGGAATCCAGTTGCATCGCTAGTGTTTCTACCGCACCACCTTTGGACAAAGCGTTCTGTTCCTCTGTCGTCTAACAAACAATTTGCAGATTAGTTCCTTCTTATGGCACAGATATATTTATATATTTTATATATTTTATATATTTTTATTAGAGTTTCAGACCTCTCTTTACCTTACATGCCGTAGTTAAAATTGTCGCGACACAGACTTGACAGGTGACCGACCGACTTGCTAGAGACAACAACCGTGGTACTAACGCGGGATCCTGATAAATCGAGTGGACCGGCGCTGCCGTATGTTGGAATACCGTGCGCAGACATCGCAAACAGGCCTCGTGTAACAGATCTAGAACCTTTATCTTGCTGTCTGCGACAATGTCGGGAGTTGGGGAGGAGATCAAGACTTGTAGAAGCAGTGGAACTACACCTAAATCTATAAGCGCCAGTACATGCTGATCCGTGCCCTTGGCTAAGGAACCCAATGTTACAGCCGATTCTAATCTTATACGATCGCTGATGGTACCGGACGTATCGCCGAGCAATTGCAAGAGACGAGGCACCACACCTTGAGCTATAACCGAACCCTTTTGCCTGTTGCTCCCGATCACTGAATTCTTGAGACATCTGAGAAAGATCAGATCCATGAAACATTAATACAGTTTTTTATTAAAAAAGTAAACGTAATAAAGCCCATTTTTATGCATTCCTAATGTAGATTAATTATTATTTTGATTTAATGTATCGTTTATCTTTTTCTAATTAGAACTGGAAGAAGATAAAAAGTGACTTATAAACCGAGATTAAAATTTTAATTAATTTACATTGGTAGAAATAAACAAGTAGAGAAAACGTCATTGGAAACTTTAAATCTATTTTTTTTATAGCCAAATTAGTGTACATTCTTTGTATTTAAAATGAAAGAATGAACAGATGTAGGTTTGATAAAAACGAGAAAGAAAGCTTCAGTGCAGTCGAATGAAGTAATAAAGAATAAACCTTTTCAGTCATATGAAGTATTATCCTTAAGGTTAAGAATAATTTTTTTAACACTCACATAATCGCTTCCAGGCATTTCTGCGCGTCCGGAGAGTACAGCTCATCGATGTAGCTCCTGGAACTCTCGATGTCCTGCAAGACCGTGAGAAAACCGTGATGTAATTATTGGCGTTACTAGCAACGGTGGGATTCGTCAACTCTATCAATGCGTCAAACGGCCCTTTACCGGAGGTCGCATACGAAACTAATCGGACATCGAACTCACCATATACGGCTGCATCACCGACACCATCTTCGCTCGTCTGCGTTCTCACATAAATATCCTGTAAATCGTTCCGCTCGGTCAGGCTTCCTGGCACGATTACCACGAGGAACCGTCAGATTCAGTTTGCGCACTATATACGTTCTATATGAAACGTTCGCGATTCGGTTGTACGTTGCGTTTCTCGTGTTCTAAAATAAGCTCGACTTGTTGCCAATGATGCCAACATTGTGGAGAGTTTTTCTTCTAGGAAAAAGTCTTCCTACCTCCTATAACTACCTCCTATAACTACTTCTAATTCGATTCTCTTTAACATTCTTTCCTTTTATAATAAAATGAAGATAAATCAATTATCGAAATAATAATTTATAATTAAATATATAATTTGCGGATTAATGTACAATTAACTTGAGAATTAAATTTTTTAAATCTACACATAAAGCAAATAGAATTTTGTATTCTTATCAAATATATGTAGAATATAATAGACACTTTCAAACAAAACACTCCTTAATTCTGATGAGTTTTAGAACGCATTGGCATTTTAAAAGTTCGAACACTATACATACTCCTGTAGATTTGTGCAATTACGTCATGTTAAATAAATTTTGTATGTGTATGTGTGTGTAAAATATATATGCATAATATATATGCATATATCATATATCACTACATTTGATCGATATTTATTTATTTAAGCATCAATTTTTTAATTTGCATTAATTGAAATCGATATAATTATATTATGTATTATTTAATTTAAATCGAAATTCTAACCATGAGAATTCCGATATAAACCTATTACACTCATTAGAACATTTTCTTTTGAACGTTTTGAAATTTTCAAAAAATCTCACGTATATTTCAGCTAATACTTCCGGCAAAATTGTCACATCAGAGTGACATGCAATAAATTTCTGCAATAAATACCTCAATCATGTAGATAATTATTTTGTTTATCCGGTTAAGAATGATTTGATTAAGTATACTTAATTTAAAACATAAAAAAAAAGATATGAATGAAGATTTAAAAAAAAATAATAAAGTATTAAAATAATACAATTTATTATATAAAAACAGAAGTCTTCAATTTTTTATTTTCCTGCTTTATGATATCTTTTTCAATCATAAATAAAAATCATAATTATACATTTTAATGTGCGACAGTTTTATTTATTCTAAAATAATAAATAATATATAATATATATTTTTATATATATATTTTTAATTTTTTGTATGATTTATTTCATAATCTGATTTAATATAGTATTTTATAAGCTTTTCGACATTTAGGCTTCCCAGAGCTCAATGTTGAAATCAGCTTGGCAATCAAAATATTAAAATATTCTTTTACCATATAACACATTGAATTTCTTTAGATACAATGTATATAATCGAACTATATATATATATATATA
>Ga0157363_1004403_pt1 | contig 12975 bp, 9 predicted proteins | sample AttsexASBM1_FD_111477 | JGI IMG/M metagenome (GOLD analysis project Ga0157363, IMG submission 111477) | Fungus gardens microbial communities from leaf cutter ant in Ribeirão Preto, State of São Paulo, Brazil - Atta sexdens ASBM1 | ecosystem: Host-associated > Fungi > Mycelium > Unclassified ...
CGGATGTGTCGTTTATTACGGGGACATCCCGTCGTGATTCTTCTCTTGTTTCCTCTCACTGCTCGTCATAAGAGACGGCCAGAAATATCGCATCATTATTGATCTTTTAAAAATAATGTTTCAAAGCCTTCAGATTAATAAAATGATCGCTGCACGTGTAGCTCATGTTACTTTCTGTTTATCGTTACCACGCGCATGGCTCTTCATATCTCAACATCAATTTTCATTATTAAAATCGTTGCAAGAGAAGTAGGCTTATGCATTTATGTAAAATCATTACATAATATGTTTTAATAATGCTGCAGGATCCCAAGGGTATATTGCAATAATTAGAAGCATTTTTGTGAAATGGAATTTTACTCGTGGCGTGTAATATCTGCTCTTTGTATATATGAATAAAAATCCGTGACGCTTCTTCTCTTTTATTCTATTATATTCACGGTTCATTGTGCTCCAAACAAAAGACAATACCCGCATTCTGCACCCGAATAAGAATGGTCGAAATTTTACGAATGAACGAATATAATTGCACGGAACTCATCTTCGCGAAGTCGTCTTTCCTCTTAATAATGAATCACGATATCTTTGCCATTCCGTTTATTAAATTTTTCCATACGGAACGTTTACTTCGAATCAAAGAATGAGATAGTCGTATTATGCATCCATCATTCGCAAACAAAACATATCCATAGACAGCACGTGCATCGAAATTTTCGATTTTAATTATTTGCTTTTAATTTTTGTGTGATCGCGGATGCTATAAAGTCAATGTCCAAGGAATGTCAAGTAGGTTATGTGTCAATTTTCCATAAAAATCACCTGATTCTACCATTCTAGTTTAACTTTGCGGTCGAGATTTACGGTCAGTTGCTCGATCGATGCTGGAAACACATTCCCCGATAATAGCGGGTCGAATGAAGAGGGTGCTTTAACTCTTTGTGACCTTACGTTGCGCTGCACGTGATGTTGTGCTTTATCATGAAAGTTATCGTCGTTGTCATCGTGCATGAAAGCTTCAAGTGATCGAAGTCACGAAGATTACGAGCGTGGTATTTAAAGTTTGAAAAAGAATTCATTTATACGAGAAAGAAGAGAGAGATAAAAGTAAATCGCTATTTATTGTGTGTTTTAAGAAGAACATACATTCCTTTAAGTTGCTTCTTTAGTAAATCGAGTTACCATGGAAATGTTTAATTTTTTATATAATGAAGTTGGAGTATTGAAATTGATGTGTGAAAATTCTACGATAGATTACAAAAAAATAAGAGAAAGAAAAAAATGTAATCTTTCACGTACGACTTAGTGACAAATAAAGCTCGCAGATACTTCTTTGATTAATTGCACACAAATCTTACTATAGACTTTTCTCAAAAACGAGATTATAATAGTGTAAAAAATTACAATTTTAATCACAAAAAAGTAATAAGTCCAACGATGTTCCATTCCGAAAAGATATTTACGTGCATAAATTTATACATAAAATTAAATTTATACATAAATTTAATCTTAAAAGTAAACATAATCTCATTTTGTTTTCGATGAAGATGCAACACTTGATTTATCAAGTGTTTCATGCTATTTTATTAAGATATACACGTAGTTTTATTTTATCTAAATTATATAAATATTTGTAATTTTGGGTGGACCCTGGTGAGACTCCAAATTTTCGGCACTTTACTAAAGAACTACCTTAAATGCTAATAAATGTTACAATTGTAATTGTAACAAGTAAAAATTAGTGAACATCAATAGAGATCTCAGGTATAGATATGTACATATATTGGATAAAAATATTATATGAGAGAGAAAGAGGGGAGGGGGAGAGGAGAAAATTAAACAAAAATATTAAAATAATATGTCTAAAGATAATAAATAAAAGTAATGAAGTAAGATTAAACAAAAATAAATAAAAATTAAGTAAGTATAATAAAATCTAAGTAAGTATAATAAAATAAAGTAGAAATGAAATATGAAAGTAGAAAAGAAACGAGAGAGAGAAAGTAAATAACAGAATTTAAATTAGGGCTTAAACACGATATTTTACATGAAATCTGCATCCTATAAAATGCAACATGGCATGCAAAATAAAGACAAAAACGTTTAGCGTATGGGTGATTAATGGGTCTCAATTTCTCTTTGCTCTTTTTGGAGCACTATGCACTTTTATACCTCCGCTTCGCAAAATGGCAGGAGTGTCATTGGCATTGACGAACGACGCGACGGAATTAATCTTTACTTTGGATTCGTGCTCTTCCGTGTCACATTCCCGCATGACTAAAACGCCGAATTAAATGTCGATAAATTGCAACTTGTTCGAGTAAATCGGCTTAACTGCATCTGTGTGATCAACTTTTTTTTCATAGCTGAATTAGAGCCTTTAAATCTGCCAATTTGCACGAGTTTAAATTTTATCTTTTATTTTACGTTTTTTTTTTAAATCATATCGAGTACGTTACTTTTTTTTTAAATATAATATAGTACAATTTTTCTTTTTAAGCGTACAGTATTAGAAATTAGATTCAAAATTTTATACAAAATGAAAATCTAATGTTATTTAGTTCTAAAAAAAAGTTGCGATTCCCGATTATTGTGCTAAAAAAAAAAAAATTGCGGTTATTATTGCATTCGATTATGATGATTATTGTATTCCAATAGATCTTCTGCCTCCAAAGCACTGAAATTAAACGCCTCTGTCGTCATTCGCCGAGAGTGAAAGCAGTCGATTATCCGACTCCGTCAATTAACCATAATTGCCGAAGGAGGCGGGGGCGAGATGTAAGGGGATTGAAAAATAATACGCGAGGGGCGAGTCTATTCTCGACTCGTGTCGAACGAGAGATCCAGACCATTAGGAAATTGGCCGACTAATAATAGTTCTGTTGCAATGCGTAACTCATTACGTAAACTGACTCCTTAAAGCTTATCTTTTTTTTAAATAAAAACTCGCATATATAAAAATATACAGGTTGTTTCTCGAATCGATCATCATAATTTTTTAAATATTTCCGATGAGTTGACAATTAAATGTTTCTAACAAAAGTTTGTTGATTTTTAACGAAAAATTAATTGTGTAAGAAAAATTTTTAAATTATTTATTTTTCAACAAAAAATCAAAGTCAATTTATTTTTTTTTAATAGAAAGTATATATTTTTTTCTTTTCATATTCTTGTAACACATAAAAAGATGAATTCATCGATATATTATTATATTATATAATATTATATAATATATAATGTTTTTTATTCGATCCCAAGATAATTCAATTAATACATTTATAATATAATCCACGAATCTGTCGTCGATAAAATAATGAGACAAACGTAAACAAACATAACTGTAGGCGACATAGAAATGTACACTTTTCATAATAATCATCGAAATCATAAAGAAGAATTAAAACATACATAAAGTGGCGACTGATTTGAGGAACATCCTATATATACGAGATATACTTATAAAATTATATTTTAATTTCACTTTCAAATCAGAAAAAGAATTACAAGAAAGAGAATAAAGAATCATACAATTAAATAAATTTCCTATCAATGACGACTCTTGATCATGATCTGCCCGATCTGTTTTCGAACGGAATTCTTTAATTCACAGTTTACTGATTAGAGATTGACCTGCAATTCACTTTCTTATTATACCCTATCCCTTTTGGATTAATTCACGCGATTATCTCGAAATCGATATCTCTGATAACGTTTTTAGAACAAGTCGATAAATCGTCGCCTATCATCTGTCTCATGTTTCTTTCTGTCGAACGAAGACAAAGAGAACAGAAGGATGACACAGCAATCCTCTGTTCGTGTAGAAATCCACAAAAGGCTAGTCGAAATCGAGTTGAACGAACCTTCTTTCGATGGCAACGACGACGATGGCCACCTACCTCGAGAGAATATCGATGGGAAAAAGCGGGGCGCCCCTCGAGCAAGCCTCCTGACCATACGACGGTGATAAATGGTGCAATTTTATGGGCAGCCAATGCTCGCTATTCTGGCGAACGTCCTCAGTCCCGGTCGATCCGGTTAAACTATGAAAATTATTTGCCATAAAACGACGGTGCACGTCAATTACACGAATTTCGAACGAAAGCCAAAGCCAAGACTTATGAAGAGCCTCTCGCGAGGAGATCCCGTAAAAGAAGATGGATATGAAGAATAAACTAAAAACATACATGCTCACACGAGGCAATATGTGTTTCCTATCCTATGTTTATTCATTCCTCTCCTTCCATTTTCTTTATCTCGAATTTCTTTATCTCGAAGCGTTTGATATTTCATATCTATCCCGAGATTTTTATTGTTGGATCACGTTGAGAGAAAAATATTTAATGACTATAATTGTATGCTAAAATAATTATAATTAAGAACTCAATTTTTATTGATATGACCAGGATTTTAGTAATAAATATTATATTTGTAGTCTTATTTAAAAAATATAAAGCTGGCACCGAAAATAAATTGTAATTAAATTACAATCATTGCAATCATTTCTTTCTTTCAATTTAGGGAATTCAACATTCGACATAATACAAGCTTTACTTGTATTAAAAATAAAATAGTAAACGAATTGGCCAATTACAGTAGAGACCGTAAAACAATAACATGAGTAACAGCAAATCCAATGATTTCTTTACTGCTTACATCTTAAGTTTTTCTGTTTAAGTTTTTCTACGTGCCATTACTTCTTAACGGATCTTACATGGTCGATAATAATTAGAGGTCGTCCGAAACAATAATTAAATTTCGGCCCAAATTGAAATTTCGATTGTGTGTCAATTTTAGCCAAAGAATATAAGTACTTCTCCTTCATAAATATCATAATTATTGAAACAATAATTACATCTATTAAAATACACTACACAATGACACACATCAATATTATGAAGAAGAGCTATATGATTTCAGTCGAAAATGATACGTTTGAGTTACAGTAAAAGTTTCAGATTCTACTAATAGTAGAATGTCAATATAAATACTGATAATATTATCAATGATCCAGATTTCTTGATTCTTGAGCTGTGGTAGGAGATAAAGCTGATGCTCGAGAATGAAGAAATTCAGATTGCCATCAATATTCTATCAATCCATTAATTTTAACCACACGATCAATAACATCAGTTAGTATTAGTCGTTACTGATAGTATTATTGATCGTAAAGTCCATATAAAAGTTTTTACGATACGAACGCAGTCATTCGCAAAGTTCTCCTAGAACATAAGTGACACGCATGAAGGGCTGATGTTTCGTTTTTCACGACGCGTGCATTTTCGCTTGGCAACACTTGGCGAGGAGAAGAGTGGCGTATAATATCATACGATAATGCGTAATTGCAAGGCCGCGACCGACGGTACACCTCTGGGGGTCGGCCGAGTGACCCGGGAGAGAAGAAAGGGAGGGATCAATTAATTATTTCTTTATAATCGATCGAGCGAAGAGCGTAAATCTTCCAATATCCTCACGCGGATCATTAACTCGGGCCGCGCTGATTATTAACGCGCGATAACTCATTGGTTTTATCGTTCTTACGCGCCGCACCACTACAGTGCCTTTGCCGACCACCACAATTAACGCGCGTCGTATAATTTATCCGATAAGTCGCACAGTGATTGGTCATCGATGTCGGATATAATTACCGCCACGGAGAGGAGGATCCGGTCAGCGATGACGCGCGTTGCCTTGAAGCAATAAGCACGTTGCGCTTGTGGAAAATTAATAGGCCAATGCAGGAAACGGCGAACGCGTTTTTCCTTAACGGGTCCGCATTAGACGATAATTTACGGGCTGTTCAAGAGGGCGCGATAAATCTTCATTACGCGAATAACACCGCGAGATTAATCATATTGCTGTTCGTTGTTTAGGAGAGGTCATCTTACCCCCATGGCGAGGATGTTGCTCGCTCCGTATCGCTGATCGTTATTTCACGATCGATCTCTATCATAATCGGAGTATGACTCGAACGATATAATAATAATAATACGCAGTCACATGTCATTCGAGTAAGGAAAAATACAGCGTATAAATATAAATAAAATGAATATAATATATAGAGATTCTGAGAAATAATTATAATATACTATAATTATAATATACTATATTATAATTATACTTACCCAATTTTATAAATAAAAATCTATTCTTCTGAGAGGAAGAGGAGTTGTCACATGTCTAAATCATTGAGATGTCTCTTTTACGTTACTATTTAATTAGATATTAGTATTACGTTACTAATTAGATATTACATAACTAATTAAGAGGACGCTAACGGCGACTCACATATAAACGATTTACAGATACACAGATATGCAATTAAACGAAACATCGACACGTTACTGTATATACTACTATGGACGCGGTCCGATTTACGCTCACAATGCTCATGAACATCATTTATCCTTGTTGACATTTGATAAACAATAAGAATGAAATGATTCTTAAATGTCATAAGCGTGAATCGGGCTGGAATCTACATCAACTATTGTACGAAAAAATATGCACTTTAATCTTTTACTCTCATTACGATGTCTGACCTAATTTTGAGAATTCAACATTGTTTGCTCATGTAATCTGCAGCTCTGGCTGCTCTCATTTCATACCAACAGACTGCAAAATTTTTGAATGAAGCAAATATGAACATACGTTGATAACTTTATAACAAAGATCTAAATTTCTTATGAATGTATTAGACATACAGTCGTTTTTGTTTAATAACACATTTTTGTAGTTTATTTATTTTATTTGTTATTATTTTTATTGTTAAAAATTAAAATTTTAAAAATGATGGAAAATTTTACATTTTTCTTTTATAAGTACTTCAAATATTCAAAATAATTTATGTAAAATTACATTGCAATTTACTGATTAGTTAAAAAAATATAGAACACATAAATATTGTGTTTATTTATTGAACCACTAATTCATGCATCGGATTGTAACTACGTAAATAATCTTGAATATCTTGATACATAATTATAATTATAATATTTCTTATATTAAAAAATTAAGATTTTTATCATTTATTTATGTAATAATACATTTCCATATATTTTTATTAGAGCATAGGTTAAAAAAATACTACTATTTATTAAAATAATTTAAGATTTAGATAGTAAACCAAATTTCATATTACTTTTAAACGTGATTTAAAATGTTCCGTAATATTTTTTTCATAATTTTATCATTTTGAAAATATGTATAAAACATTCTTAAATTTTTTTTCGACATAATAAACTTGATCAATCTGAATTACAGCTTCTACTTTAATTGTGGAAAAGAATTATTAAATCTAATAAATTGTGCAATTAAAAAAATAGCGGGCTAGAAAATAATTCATTAGGTAGATAAAACACACACTCCAGAATCACCTTAAGCACAACTCAGAGATGTTGTATCCGTAAAGATTACTGAAATTTTTTCAAGAATATCAGCGTAGCTAATATCTTTCGGCACATTTTCCTTAATTACGTCTCAAGGTCCAGATGCGATCGGGAATAATAATTGTTCAGTGAAGTGATCTATTTTCGTTAATTGGCAGCCGCTTGAGATGCTGCTCCGGATCTTTATTGTCGGAATTACCGAAGAGCCCGCTCGTAATGCATCTTACGTTACGCCGATGGTTCTCAATCTCATCCGTATTCGTTTTGCTTGACAGGGTACGAAGCTATGGATCATCATGGAATATCTGGGTGGCGGCTCGGCCCTGGACTTGATGAAGGCCGGTAGCTTCGAAGAGATGCACATTGCCGTGATATTACGCGAGGTGCTCAAAGGGCTGGATTATCTACACAGTGAGCGTAAGCTCCATCGCGATATTAAAGGTACGTTCGCTTGATAAGGCACGAAAGGTGTTTATTGATACCTTAATGCTCTTCATACACAGAGGTTTCTAAAGATAGGTCCTATATTGATTCAATTTAGCAAAAACATTAAATATAATCAGTATTTCGTCTAACTAAACGTCTAAAATCCGCGTGAATTAATTGCGTTAATTGTGGCGCAAATCTCTATTAAAAAATGTTTATTTATTATCAATTTATGTAGAAATTACACAGAATGAAATTTATTCGTTATTAATAGTTCTTAATTAATTAATAATATATGCTTTAATTATTTTTCTATTGGTAAAATAGAAGATTAAATATATGATTCGCATTGGAATTTTTATTGATTTTAGCGGCGAATGTTTTACTGAGCGAAATGGGCGACGTCAAGTTGGCCGACTTCGGTGTAGCCGGTCAGTTGACGAACACCACCAGTAAACGAAATACTTTCGTCGGCACGCCGTTCTGGATGGCACCTGAAGTCATCAAACAATCCGCTTACGATTCCAAGGTAATTATACGTTAATACGTTAATTAAATTTCGTTAATTAAATAATACGTTAATTAAATTTCTATATACTGCGGAATGCATCCGTCCATTGCTATAATAAATCAGGTTGCTGCCACATTGCTTAATAAACTAGGTTTATTAAGTTTATATATCTATATGCGTATCTCAAATACGAAAATATCTTTATTTATTTTTTGAAATTGTTTCTGAATATACATTGTTATTATTTGTGTATATAAAATAAAATCAGTTTATTAATCTTTTTAAATATGACGATGCAGTGATTTTCTCTTCCACTTCTTTTTGTTTTTTCTTCTTTGGAAATTGGTTTCAAAGTGGCACGGTCACATTTTCATTAGCTTTTCATTAGCACTTCATTTAGCAAGTGATAACTTTGCGAACATTTGTCCCGCAGGCTGACATTTGGTCTTTGGGCATCACTGCGATCGAGCTCGCGAAAGGAGAACCACCCAACAGCGAGCTGCATCCCATGAGAGTTCTCTTTCTAATACCTAAGAACAATCCACCGCAGCTGACTGGGAATTACACAAAACAATTCAAGGAATTTGTCGAAGCCTGCCTCAATAAGGATCCTGAAAACGTAAGTATACCGTTAAATTCATGGCTGTTTATATTTCAAGTAAATAGTCGAATAGGCGATCCCGCGAGTTCAAAAATATTTCTAACGTCGAATCATTCAACGTCTCAATAATCAATAATGCAATCAATAATACTAGAAAATTAGTTTAATGAATGAAAAATTTCGACATATGAGAAACGTAATCGATTTTTATTTTGATCATTGTGCTTCTCATATCTGTGCAGAGGCCGACGGCGAAGGAACTGCTGAAGTTTCAGTTTATCAGGAAGGCAAAGAAGAACTCGTACCTGATTGACCTGATTGACAGGTACAAAAAGTGGAAGTCGCAGCGCAGCGAGGAATCGGAGACCGAGAGCGAGAATTCGGATTCGTGAGTATCTTCGCGTTTCTGTTATGCTTCTTACGAAAGCAAAAGCTACTGCTTGTTATTTTCATACATTCAGGATCTTCTTTTTTTTCCGTTATTAATTCCATAATAAATTTATATCTCGAATGTGCAAGAAGAAGGAAAACCAGTTCGAGGCCGTTTATCAATTGCGCGGTATAATAGGCCACCATCCGAGCATGGTACTAAATTGTAACATACTGTATTACACGTTGTTAAGGGAGGAATCCAAGCAAGACAGCGACATGGACGAGCCATGGATAATGACGGTGAAAGGCCCGCATGGGGTTAAAGGATCCGTGATGCCTATGCTGCCACTAGATGAACAGCCCGCATCTCTGACTCTAACACACACGAACCACAGGTCCTCCAATCACAATCAATCAAGTAAACCACACGCGAATGGTGCCTCGCGATCGCCGCCGAAGGATTCTACGCTTATTCATTACAGAAGCGAGTCCTCACAGAAGCGAGAGTTACATGATGGTCTAGTGAAACACGTGCCTGTGAATTGCTGTTCCAATAATCAATTATTTAATATCTCATATTCATATTTATGTCTCTTTCTTACTTTCTTTTTTATTTTATAGCCCCGACCACATGAAGCCGCACCTCCACCACCGGTAGACACGAGAGAGAAACGAGATGAAAGAGACTATCGTGACTCTAGCCGAGAATCTACGCTCAGAGAGTCAAAGGAGATGCGCGATAGTCGCGAGAGGGATAGAGAAGTCGTTAGAGAACGAGAACGAGACAGGGAAGGCAGAGATCGAGATAGAGCCAGCAGGGACTTCAACTCACGAGAAAAGAGGAGAAACAGTAAACCAGACGTGCCCATCACTTCGATGGCCGATCATAGACCTAGCGAGGACAAGCAAAGACCCAGAAGTTCACAAGAGCTCAAGCATCCGCGAAGCGTTGCTTTGTCTGGTGTCGTTTTTCCTCTCCTTTCCGAGGTATTATAAGTAATACTTAAAATCTAATAATAAATACTATAAATGGTACAACAAATATAAAAAGTGTAACAAGTTAAAACTACCGAGAATTTATGGAAATGACTTGTGTTTTCAATAAAATTATAGCTTCAACGAAAGCACCAATATTCGGTGAGAGACAATAATGGCGAGGGCGGTAGTGGTGGCAAGAATGGCGGTGCTGTAGAAGAACTGCGAAGCGCTTTCGAATCGGCGGAACGCACGTCGCCGGGAATGACAGAGTCCCTCATCCGCGAACTGATTAAATCCTTACTTCCCCCCAATCATTCTGAAGGGCGCCTATCTATGCTAATGGAGAAGGTTATTTTAAGGTAATATCTTCTTGAGAAAAATACGCATCTCGGCGGTACATTTGAGCAAAAAGAACAACATGCTCTTTTGTTTTAGGGATACGTAGGGACGCGAGAGGACAAAGGTCCGCAAGAGACTGTGGTCCCAAAATATCCTAATATTGTAAAACCATACGTTATTTCTCTCGATTATCAATTTACTAATTAATACGAGCCGAGCATGTCGTCGATGAGTGGCGATTCCGAACGTGAACGTGAAGGTGCGAGGGAAATGTGTTCCTTGCCCCGTCATCCCTCCCCGCTCTTCCCCTTTCTCACTAATCTAAAGGCCGTACTACAACGAAGTCTATCGAAGTTTTACGAAGTAGTCTACTGAACCGCCCCATTTTCATCTGCCTCACTGTAGGATAATAATACGTAGATGGACGGCAAATACATGCAAAACGTTGTGCCAGTATTCTTGCAGTTCCTACTCGTGTAATTGTTATCGATTTTTTTCTGAACTTCTCTAATGAGCTGTTCTACATTTATACGCTTTTCCATGTCGGTTCGTCGCCCGACAGTTCATTTCAATCACGAATCAATTTCTCATTATGGAATTTGTATATTTTTGATTTTTAAAAATTGTTAATTTTTTAATATTCACGATTTTATCATTTTTGAAAGTATAAATCACATAAAGCTGCGCATTACGTTCAAAGGATATGTGAAACTATATTTTATGTTAAAGAATACTAAAAAGTAATGTTTAATGAAGAGTTCAATGTTATGGTATGTTATTTTTAATATACTGCTAGATGAAAAGAACTGTCAGTCGATTCCTTTTTTATTACTTTAGATATTGAAATGTACTTCATTATTAATAGATTAATTAGAGAGAATGTATTCGAGGAGAGTATTCAATTTAATAGTTACGAAAAATCTTATCCTTGAAAAAAAAAAGATAACACTTTAGCAATCTTATGGCAATCAGTTACGAGTAGAGAAAGGCGGAAAATAGATGGCAGCGCGTTTGCGAAAAGGCTGAATCGAAACCTCCATATACAATAGCCTAATAAATATCTTTTAAACCTTCTTCATGTTCGGCGTGAACATCGATCTGGCGACACAAAACAAAAAATTGTACAGACTTGGCAAAAGGGATAGATGAAAAGTATTCGATGACTTGGTCTTGCCTCATACACAATATAGATACGTTTGCAGCATGCACTAGCGAGCTATCTCGAACATCTGTATAAACGTGATCTTTATAAGGAAAAAAGTTTTAATTTTGTAAAGTTTTGAAAATCATATCTTTTTATTGATATTTCTCTTTACAGAGGGAATATTTATTTAATAGTACGTTCTAAAGGAAGAAAGTAGCAGCAAAGCAAAAGAAAAAAAGATGTATTCTTTGAGTAGATTTCTTCCTGTGGCTTCCTACGCTAGTGCATGTTTCGAACATGAAAGAAGAAAGCTCTAGTGTACGATACTAGAGAAATTGTAAATATGTATGTAGCGCGATAAGATAGTCTTATTGTTCTGATCGACGTCTTTGCCAACCGGTCGCACAGCTCCGTTAAACGATCTTGTTACGAAGAGAAAAAGAATTCCTTTTCCTTCCTATGATCACATTCGTTCGTCATTAAAGAAGATGATAGATATAGAATATAGGCAATATTGCCATTACAAATTTATCAAGGGCTTTTATCGTTTCGTGTAGTTTTCGCTTATTGCATAAAAATTGCAAGTAAGCTATTACAATATTTCAGAAACCGTACGCGACGTATATAATAGCGTTTAAAAATATATATAATTAATTTCTAGTTGTGTGTAAAACCCACTTGAAAATCGTCGAAAAACAATGCTATTTTAGAACTCTATCATCTCCAGTATACGTACATCCGTGAAAGACGCTTCGATCTTTCCACATCGCGCCTTAATATCTCATTATGTCATTATTAACTTAGAATAACAGTGGAGTCGTCTCACGTTAACGTGTCGTTAAACTATCTGTACAGTATTGTCGAATTCTAAAATGCGATTCGATAGTTTGAGCGAGAAAGAGAGACTTTGAGATAAAAGCGCCTTTTATAAAAGTTTCAATTCTTCGAGACAATGACTGACGTGGAACGACTCAACAATCGATTCAAATGGAGTTTGAACCACACGAAGAGGGTACGAGGAGAATTTTTTGAACGCGCGGTGCGTTCGAACAGCGACGACCGGATTTAATTTTATATATATATATATATATATATATATATATATATATATGTATATGTGTATATATGTATGTATATATATATATTATATTTTTTTTGAGTATTTTCTTTCTTTCATACTTTATTTTTGTTATATACATGTATATTTTTCTTTTTCTCCGCA
>Ga0157363_1004404_pt1 | contig 12973 bp, 6 predicted proteins | sample AttsexASBM1_FD_111477 | JGI IMG/M metagenome (GOLD analysis project Ga0157363, IMG submission 111477) | Fungus gardens microbial communities from leaf cutter ant in Ribeirão Preto, State of São Paulo, Brazil - Atta sexdens ASBM1 | ecosystem: Host-associated > Fungi > Mycelium > Unclassified ...
ATATATATATATATATATATATATATATATATATATATATATATACAGCAGCTAGATATAATACATTATATACATATGTACATATATAATATATGTATACAACATACATATATAATATTTGATACTTCCTTTAGAATTGTATTCTTGTAATTTAAATGCATTTATGCAATTTTTTTACATGTAAGCTTGTTATAAAATTACATTTAGATATAATATTCTTATTATACATAATGTATAAGATTAATTATGTTAAAAAATATGAATATAATACCTTGACTTTGCTGAGACATTCTGCGTTCCTGAATTATTGCCACGTCTTCTCTAGTCATAGTTCTGCGCAGATTGAAATGATTTGGAATTTACAAAATGATTTTTCATTGATGTACAATACATTGTTAATATGTATAAAGCGTAGAGTAGGGCCAGCCAACTAATATAATAGATACGTAATAGATTACTTATATATCTTTTCTATACAGATCGTTACTAAAAATTCGTTTTAACCGACTTGAAAAATATTTCCCAATACTGACATAAAGAGAAAAAATTATATATGTATAAACGCATGGGATAAATTTAAATGTGTCGCACACTAACATGCTAAATAATACTGTGCTACAAAGATTATTTCCTATTTTGCTATAAATATATTTTAACGATAGGAAAATACTCTTATCCTACATCACAGTCTATTGTTAAGAGTGTATCGAAAGAGAGATATTATTAATTTATACAAACCATACAAAACTAAAGAAGATATTAATCTCCTTTATATTTTCATTATATAGTGCAAGATACTTTCCATACAGAGCAAGCTAATGTAGATGTGTACATACAAGTATAACAAGTTATGTTATTCCTGATAAGTTTGTATACTAGACCTATTCGACAACCATTGTTTTGATAAATTGAATTTATCAAATATATCTTGAATTTTGTAAAAAGTGTGCATAAAAAATTAGAAAAAAAACATCAAACTCAGTCGTGCAATGTATTCGAGTTATTTTGAGAGGCGCAGGGAGTTATTTTGAGAGGCGCAACAGACGGAATTCTCCCGCTTAGAATTGCTCTCTGCAATTTTATTTTCGACATCATGTAAATATTTTTCCACTGATTCTCGTTTTTACAGTAACTGAAGTTTCGCATGTAGATTCAGTATACAACACAGAGGAAGGTAAAAGATGCAAGGAGGAAAGAAGTAGAACGATTATTCTAACGTGGTTAATGCTCGACGTATTTACTATAAAGAATAAGGAGATCCTAGATAGTCTTTAACCCATATTAACCTACATATAACTGATCTCATATGGTACAACAATATTAAATCAATAATTTCTTGGCATATTTTAGAAAAAATTAAAAAAAAAATCACTTTTCCGCGTTAGTTAATAACGTATTAGTTAATAACGTATAATATTGCATAAAAGGTATTTTGATAGTAGTTAATTAAGAAATTCAGATTATTATGGGTTAAAAGGACAGGAAGATCACCTCGTATATCCATCGCCCGATGAGCCACGCGCACAGCCCATTTGAATAACAGTGCCAACAGCACCACTAACGGTCACATGGTGTTCGGGGGTTGTGGTGGCGGAGCCCACGGGCAGGGCCGTCTGGCCTCCTGTAGGCAGATGGCTCAGGGACAAGGAAATCCGCGCGTTACGACCTTGACTGTAACCAGTCAGGACAGATGTGTGACTCGTTTTAGATGAACGATAGGGAAATCGAAATGAGTCTATGTCCATAAAGTAAATTGTCACCCTACAAGCTTTTCGCACTTCTACATATATGTGTATACAATATACATATATCGTCCTGTATAACGATCACATCGTGTATACCAAAAGCTGCCTCATATAATGATTGTCTCCACACTGATTCATTATATTAAAGAAAACATTTTACAAGTAAAAAGAAAAAACGACATGCCTGCATTTCGTTCGAAAACGTGACAGGAATTTGACTGGATGTTATGTGCACTGTCTTATATTTCGTGACAGAAAGTAATTACGGTAATGAGATAATAGATTACATTTCGTAAATCGTTTGAAATGTAAAAGAAACAAGAAGAAAATAAAAGAGACATACCTATATCCCATATCTTCCTCATATTGAACGGTTGCCTGACTCTGTTGCTGCTGCTGCTGCTGCTGCTGCTGCTGTTGCTGCTGCTGCTGCTGCTGCTGCTGCTGCTGCTGTTGTTGTTGTTGTTGTTGTTGTTGTTGTTGTTGTTGTTGTTGCTGCTGCTGCTGCTGCTGTTGATAGGCGGTTTGCTGTTGAGTAGTCGTGTTGGTTGTCGGAGCAAGACTCCTTGATATGTTGCTACCATTACTTAGCACCTACGCAACATCGCAACAAGACGTAATGTGTAATTAAAAGTTAATTAACGATAATATATCCAATTATAACAACGCCTAACAAATTGTAATTGTCGTAACTGAAATCGATGTTCCACGATAGTAAACGTTTTTTACCCCTAATTCTCTTTTTTTTCTTTCTGGTTAATAGCATCCAAGTTGAACGTTTGTTGGAATGAATGTTTGTCAGAAAATTTGGCCGCTCCCAATCTTAAATTGCCGTAATAGCTTCACGATAGGTTAACGATGTTAAAACTATAGATCCAGAAGACTAGAATAGATAGTGAAATCCGGGATGATAAGTCAGAGTTATAATAATTCTAATAAAACTATAAGGTAAAAGAAAGAATAAATTACATCAAGTGCCTGGAGCATCGCCCGAGCGAAGGCATCGGCGTCATCTTTACTGGAAAAATTGAGCCCGTAGACTTGCTTGTTATCTCGCCACTGGTGAAACGTGACCGTGGCTTGATTATACTTGAGTCCCTTTAGGATCGCACAGTTGATGACAATTTCGTGATCCTGCAACTTCCTGCCGACTACGCGAAACGTATTGTTCACTTGATGGTGATAGAGCTGGACCTTCGACAGACCGGACGAGCTGCCACTCGGTACCCATTTCTTGTTCACGTCGTCGTACACCATCACCGACGCGCGGGCGGATGATATGCTCACTTCACTGAAAACGCGACAAAACATCGGTTTTCGTAAATTGGCTATATATATGAGACTTCGTGGTTAATGTGTAAATAATATAGGTATATTTATAGGACGCCTATATAACTTGGTTGATAAGTACAACCCAATTGTTTACAAATATATCTCATCGCTTTATAAATCTATTATTTATATTATGCACTAACAACCGCAGAGGTTGCTCATACAAGCAATTTATTTATATTTGATTTATTCGTGGAATTCAAAAAATTCCGCGGAGCCATAAAACTTTAAGTGTTACTTTAATCGATTTTTTGTCAATTAATTCTTTTGATTTTTTATATTTTTTTTCATTTGCAATTATTCTCTCAAGCTCTTTCGTTCTTTTCATAACGTTGTCTCGAGGAGGAGAGAGAACGAGAATTGTTTTATGCAGTTGAAAAGTGCCAAGTTGTCAATGATGAAATTTTTTCAATTAATTTCATTACTTACGTATATAAGAGTAAAAAAACTGAAGATTGGAATGTAAAGAAAGTAGGTATATTTGCATAAATTAAAGCAGTTGTTATCTAAAGAGCTAAGGAAATAAATAAATGTTGCACCGAACTGAATCGTGGGTGATGTATACATGTGGCACATATCTCTCACGCCGTTATCATTTTTTTTCTTCTGCTCATATATACGAGAAAGTCGCATAATCCGGCAAAGCAATAACAACAACAAATCGACGAAATATAGATTATACAACATATTTCTCCGATTTATTTACCACTTATGACTTTGTTACATTTCTGATATAATCGCTTCCTAACTATTCCATCGAATACATAGCTATGGGATACATCAAATTGGAACCAGACTGAATATATGTACATATATAAGCGTATAAAACAAATATTATAAAAAAAGAATGCTTTCCCTTTAGTGACATCGTTCTATCTTTCTTGATATTGAATGAGTATACAACAAAAACAGAGTGATACTTGTATCGACTTGTATCATCAACATGTGGAAACCAACATTTGTTACAACAGATATGGAAACTTTGGATTGTCGAATTAATCATTTATGAAGAAACAAATGGGAAACAACTTTGTGAATATTGCGATAACGTGAGGCAAGAAGGCGAAGAACGGAGGAGAGCAAAAAATTGACGCGCATTGTGTACCACGAACGATTATCCTGTTGCCAAGAAGAGCGTTGCTGGCGGTATAGATAGCTCGAACGCTGTTGTACATTCACACGCTGCTGCGACGCGGGATCTTCTTGCACCGTTACATGCGAAGGGCGCATCCTGGCGAACGTATCTCGATTCTGTGTCTGATTTTCGCGCGCGGATGAGCAAGTCTCGTAGGACCATCTCGTCCTGCCAGTCTTGGTGAAGGAATTTTCGCGGGAGTCCCACATCATAATCACTTAGCGAAGAGCTTCTTCTCGCTGAGTGAGATCATTTTTATAGCACCGAAATTTTCTCTCTCGCCATAATCGGGAGCCACGTAAAATAATGATAAAAGAATGATAAAATTGCAGATACAACCGATTGGAAACGGAGTAAGGTAAAGGCACAATTTACGCGCCTTGATGTAATTAAATGTCTGCGATATTCAATTCTAATTCGCGATCTGCGGCGCGGAAGAGACTAGCTTGCTTGGTAGTTGTCGCTTTCACTGAACTGAGAGCATGAGAGGCAGTTTTCAGTACTCCCTCCGTTGGTTGGCAAAACGGGAACAGGACGAGGTAGGATGTGGCGAGATACCGCCACTTCCTCGACTATCCTGCTACTGTTGCTACTGCTGTATATACGATACACGGCCAAGCAAAGTAGATAACATAGCACGCGACACGCGCGACAACGTGTCCATTGCGATTCGCGTTTCGAGGCCGTTTACTAGCCGTTTACGTTACACCACGTTGCACGATGTATACGATGTATACGATGCATGTAGTATAATGTAATGCGAAGAAGACAAGAAATATCTATCATTCTCACCAATCGATATTTTCGCGAATCGCGGATGAATCGATTGAATTGTCATGGAAAAATCATGGAAATAAAAATGTATATGAAAAATCTTGCAATTTTAAAAAAAAAAATTCTTTTACACCAATTTCACCCTCTGAAATTATAAACTTTCTCTGTTACTAATAATTTAAACATTGCACGCATACGTAAAAATCATTTTTGGTCAATGAATATCGAGGAGCATTCGGCGATTTTGTCAATCAGCTGTATGTGGGTCAGAGACCGGCCTTGCACACGACAATTACCGGTCTATAACTATAAAGCACGCCTGTCCGACGCTGTCCGAGTTAAATATCGCTGTGCTACGCGTCATTACAGCGAACAGAATACAAATCGGTAAAATCAAATATTATTAATTGTAAGTAGACATTACTATAAGTACTAACAGATATTATTCCCAAATCCCTCCATTTCAGCGAAACAAATTTTACGCTGAAGCAATTTGACTGAAGTATTTTTAAATTTCATTTTTTAGATACGTAATCCTTGGATTGATTCACTTTTTTTGTTCTATTTACAGAGAGAGCAAAAAATATTCGTACAAGGAAATTTTTTATAAAAAAGTATTATTTGTAGAAAATAAACGTTAATTAGTAATTTTATACAATGAATTCGTTCTATTCTAATATATACAAATGAGCTTCGCATGTATTTTTAATTTTATAAACTAAATTTCTCGACTGTACGAATACTTTTTGAGCATCCAAACAATGGAACTTTTAATTTTCGCTTATTTTTCAGATGATATATATTTTCTATAATTAATACATATCTTTTTGGTATATATAATTTTAAGAAACATGTAGTCTATTTTATACTTTATGAATAAATTATTAATTATCCAGTAGTATAAATTATTAATTATCCATAAGAAATGATTATCAATTAAAAATCGAATCAATGTCAAATTGCTGTTGAAAACATATTGATTCGATATCAATTCATTTCTCGCTGGATAATATTTATTTTTTAGAAATAAAGTTTTTTTAAAAAATATTTTCTTTGTATGAATACTTTTTGTACTCACTGTATATTATCTAATTTTGTATATATTTTCTTAGAGCTTTTCGAGAGATCCAAAATAATGGTTTACGAACGATGCGCATATATACACTTTCTTAGGCCTTTCTTCCGGAATCGCGGATTCGTCATGTTCCCGATCGTGCTCAGATTTATCATGCTCTACGCGGATGTCGAAACTTTTAGAGCATAAAGCGTGAACGGCATTGTATATCAGTAGTCGGAAGTAAGTAACGTCGAGAAAGATTCTTTCTCTCTGTCGGCCGATATAAGTAACCATCAGACTGAGAGCATCATATATTACGTAAAAGTGGAACAAATGCCTTAGCTGCTTTTCGCATATTGTGTAAAACAACCATAAATCTCAATTGCGTGTAAGCCTATACTGCAGTCTATAGCAAACGAAGCTTGTTTGTTGTAAATAAGCGAAAATGCGCTTTATTTTCAGTATATAATGCTCAAGAAAGCGTTAACCTTTCATCAAACGTCAAAGAATGAAATAATTGTTGCTGTTCTGTGTATGAATGTATGATTGTATCTCGTTAAGTTGACCCCCAGAAAGTGTAGCGGATTGGATTCTCAGCGAACGATCAAATCGCAAAGAACGAAAGGCATCGTGAGTATTGTTCACGACTTCAACTGTCATGTTCAACATGTAAGAGAAAGATAAGAACGTAGATTTTTTTTCTCTAGAATCGTTAAAACTTTCAGCCTGATTTAAAAAAAAATCTTAAATCTTGTTCAAATTTTAGCAAATTTATAAGAAAGCAAATTTTATTTTTATTCGCGTTTTAAATTTAAACTGAGAAAAATGTTACGAAAGTTTAATGGCAATCTACGTCGTCGCGGTTTTTGTCACGTTTTTATTATCTCGTTGCATTGTATCGTACTTATTGTAGTATAAGGAGAACAAAAGTACTCTGGCGCGAGAGAGGAAGCAGTGGCGATTGTTGAAGTGACGGTACACATACGACATTGGATATCGAATTTATTTTCTACGTCGTAAAAGCGAGCACGCATTACGTTTCGCTTTCATATTGCTATGCTGGTTAGTTTATACGAGTCTCTCATCGCGCGAAATGACGAATCCAATCGTGACGACTGTATTAATTCTCGGTTCGGCGGAGATTTCCGTGATCGATGCGTATCTATCTCTTATCGAAAGAAAACGGAACTCGTCGAGCACTGACGCATTTTCAGCGACACTTGCTTTATCAAACCGATCCGAGCGACACGTCAGACTCGATAACGGGGAAATTGATACAGGCTTTAGTATGTCTCTATAAATTATTTTACGCCTTTTCTCTATCAACTTTTTTTATTCTGCAGGTAAAAAGAAGTTGATAGAGAACGATAAGATATCAATTTGTATCGTTTTCTATAAGTTTATATTATTTTTTATCATCGATCTCGCGAGCATCACAACTGATCGGATATGAATCCTATCATATTTTTTTGGATTCTATAAAATTTGTACAAGATTCCTATAAGATCTAATTTAAATCAGTGAATTCACTAACCAGATCCATATTCAAAACGGATAGGATTTTTCTATCATTCTCTATCATTCTCAACTTTTTCTTATCAGAGAATTCTAATATCGTTTGCTAATATCGTAAAATAGATAATCATTTAATCATAAAATATTTTATTGCAAAATAAGCCATTAAAATTTTACCTCCGAATAATTCTAAGATAGCACTGGCATTCTACATTGTAAGATACATTTATTATATTATACACGGTGAGAGTTTTTATATAACCGTTCTGTTAATGAATAATTTTTCACTTTTTCACTACCGTGTTTCACAAGGTGTTTCCGTAAAAAATGTAAAAGTGAAAACAAAATAGAGTTTTTACAAAATTGTTTTTTATTATTCGAAGAGTAAATTCCTTTTTTTTTATATACGTCATAACAAAGTTTACGCAAAAATTTTTACCGTTTAAAATTCGATATAGGTACCCATGCATTGACAGAAATTGGGGTTAAAGTAGCTTATAATTTAATTTTTTGGAATAAGACGGTAATTTTAACGCCTAAAGAAGCGTATATGGCTTCATCTTAATGAAACGAATACGATCACCGAAAGTAGCATATGGCAGGTAGATAATCATGCGTCAACATTAATTGGATAGGTAAGTCAAGCCTCGACACTCGAGTAGTCTCCTTCTCCTCTTATACATATAACACGAGCCCTAACTTCAGAATCCTAACGTCTGAACCGTTTCATATAATAATACAGAATGCAATTTCTTTCGATTTTGAAACAAATACTTAATACTATACACAGAGCTTTGTCCAACAGATTTTAAGTCTTACAGAATTTTTTATAATGTATCGATGACGTAGTCTATTTTGACGAAAAATCAAAGTTGCGATACTGGTCAGTCACTTTATTAAATAAGTAAAGATAATTTCATCAAATTTCCCAAGAATGTTAGATGAATGAAGATATAAAAGGATGGAACGACGAATGAAAGTATCCACATGATACAAAAGATGAATCCGCCAAGGGAGAGCTTGTAAGCCGTGTAAAGCTTTGATGGAAACAAACATTTCGAAAAAGTATATTTAGTTACACATTCAAAGAATAAAATCGAGATTGAATCAAACGAGTTACAATCATTTGTACAATGACATCGTAACAATGACATCATACGTGTAAAGAACGTATGTAAAGAAGCACGAGTGCAAGTAAGAAAGTGGAAAATCTTTCCCAGTCGGCGCAGCAAGGTGTAACACAATGGACGCGACAATGGAAATTTAACAAAGGAACGTGCAACCTTCGAGTTATACATACACATGTATTTATACGTAGGGTGACATGTACCAAGTCACCATCATGTTGCACACACATCCTGTAAATAAGTGCAACTAAAAATTCCATGTGGGAGTGAATGAAACTTGAAATTATTCTCAACATTTTGATTTTATCTTTATTAATTCATTGTGCGTTGAAATTGATTATTCTTGTTTAGCTTTCAAATATCATGTATCAGTACATAATATCGTGACTTTTGCAATACACGCGAATAGGTCAAAGCTAGCTCCCTTCAAATCCAAGCTGGTTAAGCGAGGGTAAAAGTGGGTTACTCGAGCAATCTGCATCCTATCGCAGCATTAAAATTAATTAAGCTCAGTTATAGAAGATGAAATTGAAAGCCATTACGCGGCTTTACCCACGGTTTAGCAAATGACAGTGGGATACTGTACGACGGTTTGTTCTCTCCTCAGTAGGAGAGATATAGTGGTCGGTCGCGTGTACGTAGATACGTACATAGTATACATGTATCATGTATTGCGTATCACACGTTGAAAATGCTCCAGATCATCGTACTCGCACAAAACGTAACATTTCCGACAGGTATATATATATATATATATAGGGTGTTCTGTCGCCAATCGATTATATCTGGTAATAATGAGTCACAACCATCTGGGATCGAGCTCGATTTAACGTTAAAATTTAATGAAAAGTCATCGTGATAATTTTATATGATTAAATATCTTGACAATACTAGAGTTATATCAACTGTTACGCATGGAACCAATTGGAAAAATGAAGCTGACATTGATGAATAAAATAATATTGATTATACGAAATTGACTTTGACTTTTTAGAATGCCGATGCTATTTGAATTCAAGTAAATCATTTCACGAAAAAAAAAAAAAGAAAAAAGAAAGACATTTTATTCATGCAGAAAATATCATGTTGCTTTTGTATAATTCGGAAAACGTTGACCCAGTTGCAAAATCATTGTAAAGAGAACCTTCGAACATTCGTACCTCCATGATGTAAATGTAGGAACACAACTTGTTACTTGAGCAAACGTCCGTATGAATCCTGCAGGTGTGGTCATTAAGTCTGCTTGACGACGGAAAAATCGCTTGAAATTATCATGAAAAGCACATGCATCTATATGTGTACGTGTATCGATCGCAGGAAGATCGAAACGCGAACGAACAAAGATGAGGTCGAGAAGGAGGCTCGAGTACCTCCTTCTTTAACCGCCTCTGCAAAAGCAGGATAGAATGACGTGGAATTGAGCAGAAGTCGCTCACGGCCTTCGCCGCGCTGACTTTTCGTCTCATACGCTCGATACTCGGTGACCAAAGAGAAACCCCGAGATTGTAATCTCGATGAATTTACAAAACACCTAAAAGAGTAATACATATGTATTTACTTGGAAACATGACATTGGAGATGGGACAATTGAAGTAGGATATATGTGTTACTACTATTAACTTTAATCTCAACTCACTGTTACTACTATTAACTTTAATCTCAACTCATTCTTCATCTTTCTAGTTCTAAAAATTAAAAAAAGATAAAGAGTAACTTGAATCGAGATTAAAATTAATCTATACATTGATGGAAACACAAGCATTAATCTTTTATACTAAAAATTACAATGTGAAAGAAAAGTTTGAAAAATTCGATAAACTGACGATTTACTTTCTTAGAAAATAAAAAAAATCAAAATTTTCTTTTTTTTTTTTAAATGAAAGAAATTGAGGACATTTCGTGTATCGGAAGAAAACAATTATCGGGATGAAATCATCGTGTGTTTGCCGATACGCGTTCGATATTCGTATACTTTTCCTGTAATATACGGAGCACGTTGCGAAAATTAGAATTCAGAATTAGAATTTCATCCATGCAAATTTTTACACGTATCGTTGTTAACATTATTTAACGAGTACATTATACATCTACCTTTGTACACTTGTGCCTAAATAAACAATTAAAAAAAAAAATCTTGTTTCCAGATATACGGGATAGATATATCTTTCATTTTCATATTATATTATTATGTAGAGTATTATAATTATATATAGATACTACAATAATATCATAGGACAAATTTTCTAATCGCATCTTTTGGCATTATTTTTCAAAAACAAGATGCAAGACTTGTTTGCCGGGTTATGGCATGTAACGCTGGCTGAGCACGGTGCGGTGTAATTAATGAATTCACGCTAGTCACGGCACAATAGACAAGGTTGCAAAATCTGCGCTATGTCAATTCGTTCGTTATTAAATATTAGATAATATCAACCGTTTGTTAATCGAAGCATTAAATGTTGGACGCAATCCAATCTATCGCGTTATATACGTATGTGTAAATATTTATTTGAAATCGACTGTTTGAAACTGTTCTAATCCACAACATGTGTACAAAACTAATTAAAATCTAAGGGGACAATTTCGACTGCTTTCTTATTAATTTCATATCTGAGTGATATGTCATCGTATACGGATGTATGTTCTAAAAATGTGTGATCTTTATATTTGACTTTAACAATTCTACTTCTTAAGTTTTAATATATTTAACAAAGCTTCTTTAACAAAGTGCAATGTTTCATGTTCCGTGAGTAACAACGTTGCATCTTTGTCAATTTGCGAGGCTTGACTTAGGCATTATGTGAGCTAATTATACTTGTATCATTCTTGCTGAGGAGGATTCCAAAGAGAATCGAAACCTTCAAAATAAAGAAGACTAATCCAATATCTGAGTATTAATTGTTCATTAAATAATTGCGCCATTTATTTTGCTGACTCTTATTAGTCTATTACATTTATCTTTTGGTATTGTTTAACATATTAACTTTTAAGCAATTCTCATTCGTGTGTGGACGAGTTTTAAAAGTAAATAGTAATATTATTTATAAATTGGTTTATAAAAGTATATAAATTACACATATTCGCTTTGTCATTTGAGATTTTTCCACGGAAATCCAAATCGTTCAGTCATACGTTACGAGACATCGCGATATCTTCAAGCTTTGCATTTTTTGAAGTCACGCGACAACCGACAGCAGCACACATCGACGCAATCTGATATACGTGTATTCTTATACGAGCGAATTAAAGTGAAACACTAAGATATTTTTGCAGACGCAAGAGACCTTCAAACGTAGCTTTTCAGCAAATTTCTCTACAAACAAACGAGAAGAAATGAAGACTCGGATAAACTTTATTGTGTTAGAGATGACAAAATTTTTTTACAAGCACTTCGATATTACGTTAGTTTGGAACGCTTTCCATTTAATGTTGACAAATCAACACATTCTGTTACTCATTGAATGCCAAAGAAAGACAGAATGTTGTAACATATTGCGACTAATTACGTTACGAAATAGAGGAAAACACTCGAAATTATTCTATATCCGATAGACTTGTAAAAAAAATATATTTTCGTCTAGAAAATAAGATTTATCTCTGACGACTCTAATAATTGATAGGAAATAAATTGACAACAGGATGATCGACAAGTTTGAACGTAATCACAATTAGATTCTTCAAAACATGAAACTGTTTACCGTCGTAGTACTCCAAAAAGTAAGCGATATTTGTGGAAATGGAAAGAAATGTTGGATAAGAAAGAAATTTAGATGACTTGAGTGCAGCCTGTAGGTGCCTCGAAAGACGCTCAGCAGATGCACGTAAGAATGGTAGGATGGTAAGACGCGTCGGGCAACTATACGTGCACGCGCCCATAGGCGTGCAAGGGAAGGTGGAGGAAAAAAGGGAGACGATGGATGGCGAGGCAACGAGCTTGTCGCTGTTTTTGAAAGGCAAGGCTCGCGATTCTACAAAGCGTTCTGCGCTCGTGAAAGCAAATGCAAGTATGCGCGCGAGCGAACGAGCGAGAGAGCGAGAGAGAGAGAGAGAGAGAGAGCGAAGGGAAGCGTTCTCGCCGTGCGTGCGTGCGTGTGTGCGACTCGCCCCATCGTTACCATCGTTGGACGCTGTCAAAAATCGTTACGGTCCGTGCCCTTCATCATCATTCGTCATCCTCCGTCCAAGACGAGCAACTATTCCCTTTCAAAGTCGAATAGGGATTTAAAAAACAGTCGCGAATTAAAGGAACGGTTCGCGCCCGCCGTCCGAAGGCTCCAAATCCTCCGAC
>Ga0157363_1004405_pt1 | contig 12972 bp, 6 predicted proteins | sample AttsexASBM1_FD_111477 | JGI IMG/M metagenome (GOLD analysis project Ga0157363, IMG submission 111477) | Fungus gardens microbial communities from leaf cutter ant in Ribeirão Preto, State of São Paulo, Brazil - Atta sexdens ASBM1 | ecosystem: Host-associated > Fungi > Mycelium > Unclassified ...
AAAGCCTACAGATTTTGTCAGAAACAATAGAAAGAGATATTTTCTTGCTCAATACATTCATACATTTCATACGCTAAAAAGTTTTCGAGAGATTTTTCTCTTTTTTAAAATTCTTCCTAAAAATTTTTAGAAAATAAGAGAGACGATCGTATTGTTCGACAACGAATATACATATAAGATAGAAGAAAATTTGGAAGTTGATGAAAGAAGAAAAAAGGGAGCCTGTGTGCTCGCAGAAAGGCGTCGGCCCTGACTTTGAAAGGACGAGGGGGTGGTGAACGGACAGGCAGGCAGGCAGGCAAGCAGAGGGGTAACTCCGTGAGGGAAGGACGTTGAATCGTGGAACGCGGGGGCAGGGGTGCGGCAGCCGCGGCAGGCTGGAGGGTTGAATCAGCGCGGGGGTGTATGGGGGAATTAGTGGATAGTCGCGGACAATGTGGGGGATACTTTCTCATATCAAGTATGGCCGCCATCGTGGCACGATGGTCAAAACAATAGTAAGTAGCCGAGGCCGCGGGCGATTCTTCTTCTACATCGTATCGTCGCGCGCCACCATGATATGTATTTCTTTTTCTTTTTTCCATTTCACTCCTTAATTATCATCATTTCGCCATCAACACAAAACGCGATCTATCATTATTCTATCCTCCTCATAGCTTTTCAGTGCGCGGTGAACAAAGTGGTGTTATTGTCGCGTTATCACCACGCACATCCAGCCTCATTGGTGTTTAATAAATGGATAATAACGAGGAATCATCGACAAACCACGATATTCTGGGATGGTTTTATATCGACGTATCCCACTGCTGATCAAGGTGAGTGCAGTTGGACTTTCGTTTCTGACTATATCAGGATTATCCGTGATTACGTTCAGCTGTTCCGCGATGCCACGTATGTATCAAGAATCGGGTATAGTTTCGCTGAATTTTAAATTATTGTCACGCTCACTTTCTCTAAATATAATAACAACGTTCTACCAAAAACATTAGTCATCAAAATTATATTACCTCCGATTCTAATTATTGTCTAACCCTAATTATAATTCGGATCGATAAATTTTTTAAAACTTAATTCAGTCTAAAAGATCTAAATTTCATCGTGTAAACATAAATGGAGAATTTTATCGAATCTTTTTCCCGGAAGCATTTAACACTCAAATGATAGATTCTATCACATGCACGCGATAATCTCTCTTCGCAATTTAAAAAGTTTAAAGTCTCCTCTCCGTCACATACAATTACTATAATTGGAGAAGATAACGTGATAAAAGCAAAGTAAGATAAAACAAGATTACACGATAAAATTCCCAGATTGACAAAATGATTTTTATACTCGATTCAATCAGATTGCCTCGTTACTGAACTACCTAACATAATGACCTGTTTATAATGTCCTGTACTTCCGGAAACCTTTCCTTGGAACAAGCCCTCGATCTGAATGTGCGAAACGATACTGCACTGTTCCCCTTTCAGGGTGGCACTAAGAGTGCCGACTGGGTATTCTCGCCGCGATGTCTTTTGCATGCGAATACTCCACGTGGTTCGGGTCATCCGGCGACACGCATTGCGCAGATCCGACCTTCCGCGATCCCCACCTTTATGCGAATCACACCTTTTACCATACCGTAGCAGATTCGTGTGCGATCTCTCACCGAGTGAGTTGACTGCTACAGCTAACTCCTCAATACACTTTGTGATTCCGATACTCTTACAATTTTCTTATCTGACACGTATAAGTCTAAAGATTTGATCGATGAGAAATCTTTTACAAAACCGCAAATTTAATATCTAAATCATTCATTGGATGTTCTAAATATAATACAAACTTATCTTGTTCTTAAAATTCAAATTCTACATGTTTTGAATAATGAAAGAATTTTCTGATTAAACAAATATGAAGTACAAAATCGTTGAATCTTGTGAAAAATTAATTTTAATTTATCATGCCTGTAATTCATTAATATTCAATTATACGTTTGTGAATACATTATATAGCCATGATAAATTGTAAAGTTTCTTACATATAAAAAGAAAAAACAAAATGAGTAAAATAGATATAAGAAGTGATAAAAACAATGTGCGCACTTTCTTAAAATTATTTAATTAATAATTAAATAATTTATATACATTCAGTATATATTAGATATCATTTTGTACGAGAATCACAAAATTAAGAAATTTATCTCTATTAAAAAAAAGACTATGTGTTTTATTTTACAATATCAAATTCTCAGTAATCGTTAACATTGACATTTTAGCTACGACAAAGTCAATCCGCTTGGGGCTCAAGAGGGAAAGAGAGACCGGCGACGAATCGCATCGGACATTTCAGAACATTGAAGGGAGGGTGGATGTGCGGGTGGATTTTCAGGGACTGGCGCGATGATATTTGTCTTGTTTACGGGAAGACTTATGCGCGTGTGCGGACCGCCGAAGTTCGCTGCTCGATCAATAGGCCTCTACTGAAATCACACGTAAACGGAACCCGCGTGTATCCCGCACACGCCCACGCGATACGCACGCATACGCACCGCGTATACAGACACGCGTGCTTGAACATCGAATCAATCCACGCGAAAAGTTCGCGCGAGCTTTTCTTTCGACTTTTTGCGAAAGAGAGCTACGAGGCTTTCATAATTCACCGTCCACCATACCCGCTATTGATTCTGTTCTCTCTCTCTCTCTCTCTCTCTCTCTCTCTCTCTCTCTCTCTCTCTTTCTCTTTCTCACTCTCTATCTGGATTCGTTTGATGTCCCCGGGCTTTTATTGTTTCGCCTTAGATACGATTGATTTGCTGTCTCTCACTTGCATTTGTTGACCTGCTTTCGCACTTGTTTTAATTAATCAGGTTTTATACAACTGTCGTCGGAAATTTACTATTATTGTCAATACTAATTCATACTAACTATCGTTGTATGAGCCAATTATTTGTCTTTGAAATGGTAAACTGAATTTTGAAAGATACAAGATTCAAAGTATAAAATGTATTGACAATTATTATTTTAAGAATAAGTACGATCATGTAAATGATATACATAAATATGAAAGAGAACGCCAATAATTGGTCCAAGTTAGATGTTATGAATATACATTACATATTCTTAATTTAAATTTAATTATCTCTGATGTGACTATGCGTCGAAACGTTCAAACATTAATCACAATCGATCTGAGACGCTAATAATATAAATATGAGGCGAAATATTCAGACATTCTGAAGATATTACTGAGGTAATATTTTTCGCAATAAATTTTTTACACAATTAATTTAGGAAGGATTGTTTCATATACAGAGATATCCAAGTTTTGGCGCTTATATTTATATTATTAGCGTCTCAGATCGATTGTGGTTAATGTCCGAACGTTTCGGCGCACAGTCATCTGAGATAATGAAATTTTAATTAAGAATATATAATGTATTGATAACATTTAACTTTGACCGATTATTGGCGTTCTCTCTCATATTTATGTAAATTCTTATTTTACTTTCAATTTGACACAAAGTTTTCTGCTGATATTTGACATCTCGTTAGCAGTGCCGTAAAAGAAATGATAATACGTCTTTCAATATGATAATACGTAAAATTTTGTGGTTTGAAAAATAGAGCAATTAATGTCAAATCATGACACACAGTAACAATTTGATATGTAAACGGATATAAAATTCTCTCTCTCTCTCTCTCTCTCTCTCTCTCTCTCTCTCTCTCTCTCTCTCTCTCTTCTCGACGTATAAAATTCTTTAGCTCTTTCATTTCAATGTAACTTGACAAGACAATATATCGTTTCTCACCCGAACTACGTCAAGCTGGTTGTTTATTAGAATTATTGAACCACCGATGAATTTTATCGTCGTCGGACTGCAATGAGAACGCCCTACGAAAATACCCTTGACGTTCGTTCATCCATTATTTCACAGGGGTGCAACGTTGTTTGTCGTTCAACACCCACGCGTTCGCACACCCACACAAGAAAAATCTGACGAACGGTGCACGCGTAATAATATTACAATAAGTTTTGTTTCATCTTAGTTTGCTCCCTCTCCCTCTCTCTCTCTCTCCCTCTCTCTCTCTCTCTCTCTCTCTTTCTCTCTCTCTTTCTTTCTTCTTTTCTCTTCTCTTCTCTTCTCCCCTTTCTTTCGATGTTTTTCATCGACACCCTTTCGCGAACATAGAATTACCCCGCCGAATAGGATCACTGCCCCTCTCCATCATTCATCCTATTTCGACAGTGAATTTCCACAATGTCGGAGTTTCCTGCCCTCACGCGACATACGTATGCCAACATACGGGCGTATTTACGCGTATTTTTGGAAAATCTGTCAAAGGTTGCGCAGAGAATACGCGGGTTTCGCGAAAGCCTCGGTTTCCCCCTATACTTCTACCTATCTCTCGCGCTGACGTGCGTCAGCGATTGCTTTACAACCCTCGCATAATCCAATTTCCGTCCCGTCGACACGCGCAACTGCGAATAATAACTGCTGTTCTTTTTAGACAAACCGAAAGCGAAAAACAATTCCGCGATTGTTGCGTTTTAAATACTTAAAAGCGTTTTCTATAAAAAACGTGCATATTTTATAATATAATTGTCAAAATTAATGGAATAGCTAGTTTGATTATATAATTTTGCATAATTATAATAAAGCTGTAATAAATGAAAGAGAACATATAATATTTAATATTTTTGGAACACATTATTTTATATTTTTGAAACACAGTTAAATTGGAAAATTTATATAAATGGTTCACACTTTAATTATAATATTAAAAATATAAAAATTAATAGATTTTAACTTGCAAACTTTGGTAGCAAACGATTTAATTTCAAAATAATTTAAAAGTATATGTATGATTAGAAATATAAATATATAATTCTAACATTCGATAAATATTCTATTTATACTATGTGAGTTCCGATTATTAATCGAACTATAAATTATTAGAATTATTAAATCACATTTTCAAACCATCTCAAAACAGAGAATGTATCGCCGGTTTACGAATAGTAATGTAATCATTCTCTCATGCGACAAGCAATTCTTCGTATATTCACGTTGTAAGACGATACATTGGATAAAGACAGAACAGGAAGAAATACACTTCTGCGTGCATATCTCTACGTCATCGAAAAAATATTTCTATTTCAATGAACTTTGATTAAGACGTGAAAGAATACAATTGTTATTAGCTTTATCTCTCTACATTGTGTATAAAAATTTTTTTTATAAATTTCTAATAATATTTTCTATAAATTTCTAATAATGAGATAAAACACGCATGATATACATAATACATAGTACTATCTATCTATATATATATATATATATATATATATATATATATATATATATATATTAACACGAATCAAAGCATAAAGATCTTTATATTTATCTGATAAGTAAACAGTGTTACAGTTTCTCTCACCAATAATAAATCTTTTATCACGAAACATCTTCACAAACTTCGTAATCATTATTTGTTTGATTTTGTTTGAACGAAGTTTAATATGTTCTGATAAAAATGAGCTCATCTACTCTTTCATAACCCTACGCATAGACATGATGTGTTACTAATTTAAATGTTAGGCATTTAAAAGTGTCATGAAGAAAATTGCTAATTAAATTCTTAAAAAATTAAGTTTCTTAGAAAATCAATTTTTTATAAAAAGATAGTACAATAATTTAAACAATATATTATTTTAATAGTTTTATAATCAATAATGTTGTATTTAATAGTTTTACAATCAGTAAATTGATTATCAATTACTTACTAAATTGATCATCAATTATATATGTTACATTTTCCAATTTTATCACAAAACTTATATTTCAAGATTGAATAATAATCAGCACATGTTTCAAAAGCATAACTAACTATATAAAATTAAAAAATTATTGTTAGGCATCTCGCCCGATGATAAAAATAGTAGTATTATTTGCTTATTTTGTATATATCAAGATATAAGTGCGAAATATTATTTAATAATGCCGAAAGACATGAAGATAAATCGCATATAAAAATAGTACAATGTTAAATTTTCCTTAAAATATTACATATTTCCACGCGAACGCGTTCTCGTCGCGCTCAGATAAATCCAGAAATTATTCACTCGCAGAATGCAGCAAAATCAGGGATGACGGAGCGATGGTGGGGAGATTTGTATCGCGGTCTCCGAAGGTGGTAGGGACACAAAAACGGCGTGATAGACCCTTCATAGGCAATCGTACCTATAGCTAACAATAACGTGGCAGAATTTCCAAAGCTGCCGAGGAGATCAAAGGCACGCGAATACTTGATCTCTTTCGATTAAAAACCACACTTCAAACTGTCAATTTACATTTCCTCCCAATTCACTCTTTGTGCTATCGCGTCTTAACGTTATCTTGCAGTCAGCTTCGCTCTACCACGGATTTCGTGTCTCTCTTCACAAACTCATCGATCCGATGAAGATCGATATTGAATGAGGAAATTTTGAAGGACTTCAATCTTCTCGTTCTCGCGAAAGGGAGAGTCCGGCGACGGCGAAAATGGAAATATCTCCGCTGGAGAGGGTGAGGCTGACCAGCAACGTCCAAGGTCCACGCAGTTCACTCACCCTCGGTGACGCCACGTGTCAATAACAGCATTTCGGCCAGAAGGCGAGGCGATTGTCCTGTCGCGGACTGTGCTCTGTTTCAAGTTTTGCAAAGTGTCGCGAAATTTTCGCGGGAAATGCGTGACTCATGACAACGACAACGTACAGTACTCAAAGTGTTACGTTTCAACACGGGAGCGATCTCCACAGTTCATCGGTCATGAAACGAAGACGTTTGAAGCACGAGGATCTTTGTATCCTGCGGGTGAGAATTTTACAAAGTGTTGATTACAATTTTTATCATAATTTTAACATTTCGGAGATTAAAAGCAAAGACTGTTCAAACAATTATTTTCACGCAAACATTTGCAGACATTTAGATACATTTTATCACATGAACTTGAATTAATATAATTATTCTAATTAATATATATTAATTTAATTAAATCAAATTATTACATATAAAATAAATATCTAGAACGTAATAATTAATTAACTCTCCGCCAATAATTGGAGGCATCCGATAATTTAAAGGCATCATCGATATTTTGATTTTGGTAGATAAAATTTAAACCAATAAAGAATAAATAAAATACAATTTGACTTTTATGGTGGTAAAAACTCGTTAAAACTTTGATAAGAATAATAATAAACTTTTTTTCAGATTTTATATAATCCGGAAATAAAAAAATTTGCTGTTTCTCAACTCTCCCTCCTTGCTGATGAAAGAGTTAAAATTTCTGTTTCCAGCGGTTTAATTAATAAATTAAATCTTGTTATAAAAAAGATTTAATTTAATTAACTATTATGTTCTATATATTTGTAACAAGCATTTCGTTTATAACAAGCATATATACGAAACGATGGATCGCAGAAGATAGTCGACAAACTTCTATAGTAATTTTCATTTCCTATGCGACATTGATGATCGCGATAACATGGAGCCTAAGCATAAGAATTATTGCGTTGAAATGTTTTCGAACTTATGCACGCACAGCTCACGCGATCTTTCTCACGCGCATATCACGCACAGCCGAACACAATGAATATCGTTCAGAGTTCATTGACCGTTATATCGTCTACTTACATTATATTCGCGATATAAGGCTGTCATCCTGAATTAGTAATTATGCCGCGCTTTCTGAAATGCATATTCGTACTATCCTCCGAATTCCCTGAACATGGGGGGGGGGTGGACGTATAATATGAGTCATGAGAGGGTGTCCACCCTGTTTCCCTCTCCCGTCCGATATCCCGCGTCTCCCTTTTTCGAGACCGCATGTCCATCGTACGCGAGGGTGTTTCGTTCACTGTGTCTCGTTCGTCAAGTTTCGCGTGCGTCTTCCTACAGCACGAAGTGCTCGTTAACCGACCCCAACTCCCCCTTTTCCTCTAGATCGGTCGAGCGAAATTCATATAATCATTATAATCCGCCTGCCGAATTAGTGTCGCCTTCAACGAGCATTCGCGATTTTCTGCGCTCACGAGATAACATATTCGAAATTTGTATTTATGCGAAAAATCATTTTTCCTATGATGTTCTTATATGACACTTTTGCTACAATGCTCTTATATGATACTTAATTATTTCATTAGAAAATATTATACTCATAATAAATAATCTATAAAGTTTTTTATAAAGGGATAGATATGAATTTTAAACTTCGCAATTCTCACGTATCAAGAAGATATTATATAAATACATGACAATTTTTTACAAAATTTTTAATAACAAAATTCAAGATATAATAAAAATTACATGGATCTATCTCTAATTTACAATTAAATCTAAATACACAATATACGTTTAAATATATGTTTATTAATTTATTACGAAATGTGTTTTTGTATTAAGAAATGTGGCAACAGATAAGCTTATGGAGAATTATTCTATAAATTTCTTTTTCACAAAAATTTTATCAAATACTAGATCGTTTTTAATAACTTTTTAAACACGGGAAATTTGTTTGTTCCTTGCCAGACGGGCAACGTCTAAGGGAGTGGCACTCGCGTGAGATCTACCGAGATGTCGAATATGACATCGTCGCAAGACCCCACGACGACGGCAGCGGTGGAGACGACGGAACTGGACAGCGACGGTTCGAGCTGCGGCGAGCGCGACGTTTGGAAGCGCGTTCGCGGCGATTCCGCCGACACTGGGCCCAAGAAGCGTCGAAAGCAGACCACGCCGGTAAGAGTTTCGTCTGGTCTTGCGGGCATGCACGAGGATGCGCGCGAGGACGAGCGCGAAAACGAAGACGTCAAAGGTAAGCCGTCGTCGCGATCGCCGTTGCTGAGCAACGACCATCACCACCACCAACACCATCACCACCACCATCACCATCACCATCACTCGCCATCGTCGAAAGACGAGAATCTAAACAACGAGTTCCGCTGTCAGCACTGCGGTCGGCTCTTCGACAGCGACGAGACGCTCAATGTCCACGTGGACGGCGAGCATGGTGACGCAAATCAGGCGACGTCAGCTGTCACCATCAAGGTAGAGCCGGCGCAGCAGCTGGATCCAACTAATGAGAGTCCCGTTAGTCTCTTAAGCGTTAAGAACTTCGCGACCACGTGGTTGGCGTCCGGCAGCCAGCAGCACGTGCAATCGCAGACACAGATGCAGTCACAGAGCGATGAATCGTGGCCGAGCGGCCCGGTCAATCAAATCGTTACGATGACGAATCATTTACAGGCTCTCTCGAGTTTTCCGGGCACCCTCGCGCAGTATCTACCTCTGCCAAATTTTCCCCTGACCGATCCTCAACTCCCTAGATCCTCTCTCGGTCCTGTACCGGTCAAGATCTTTAATCCGGACGCGTATTGCGATATGTGCAACAAAGAGTTTTGCAACAAGTATTTTCTGAAGACACACAAAGCCAACAAGCATGGAATCTACGTTGACTCGCCAGCGCCAACGGCTATAGACTCCATCAATATCGCTGGCGGCAGCGTATTCAGTGCCGTGAACTTCCATGCGAGTAACGCGAGCGTGAAATTGGAGCCGCCGGCGACTCCGCCACAGAAACGTTTCCGCAACGAGGATTCTGTGAAGAAGCACAAGCAAAAAACGCACAACGAATCACCTGTGGATCAGCAGTCAGATGGCCAACAGATCTCTATGCAGTCGCAGAGCGAGGAGGATCGAATGACGTCGCATGACAGTCCCAGCGGTATAGAAGCGCTCTTGAAGCAGGAATCGTACGGCATCGAGCAAGAAGATGCAACCTTTATGCCGGCCCCCAGACATCTCTCGCCCCAGTCCATCCAACAAGCACGTGATTCTGGTTTCAGCGCTGATCTTCTGCGCCGACTTGGCGTCATAAATCCCGAGGCATTTTGCGAAATCTGCTGCAAGGAGTATTGCAATAAGTATTTCCTACGCACGCACAAGATGAAACGGCACGGTGTTGTCGTGCAGGACAGCGAGCGATCACCCGGTAGTTCCGGCACTACTGTCAACACCTGGCACCAGGTGCAAACCAGTCCACTGAACTTGATCGTGTCTGAAGCTGCTACGAGTGCGGAGTCTAATGACCGCGGCAGCGAGGAATACGAGTGTAAACCCTGCACTATTCGTTTTCAGACGATCGATCTGTATCAGGCGCATTGCAGGAAGATGCACGAGGGCGAGGAAAGCGGCTCGCCGAAACAAGAATACGACTTAGACGGCTCTGATCAGCGTAACGATTCGATCTCAGAAGATCTTCAGAAGCTGCAGACGATGATCATGCAGCTGAATGGTCTAGATTCTGGTAAGGGATTATCCTGCGCTGCCTGCGGCAGAGAATGTGATTCGAGGTCAGCCTTACGCGTTCACATGGCGACCGAACACGGTATCACCGGTGATGAACCATCATTGTCGCCGCAAAAGTCACCAATAGTCATTTCGACTATTCTCTGTACTCTCTGCGAGAAGGATTACCCTAATCAAGATGCATTAAGGAGACACATTAACGAGGAACATCAGCCTATCGTATCCAGTGCTATTTCTCTGCCAGCACTGCCGCCAACAGTAATTGCCTCTTCCGCTAGTTCGACACCGACTAGTCAGACTCCAAGCGGCCAAGCAACAACGATGACAGAAAAGAAGGTAACGTCACTAACTCCTACATCGAGCTATTGCGAGATATGCAACAAGGAGCTGTGCAATAAGTATTTCATGAAGACGCATATGCAGCGGATGCACGGCATCGAGATCGAAAACGGCGCACAGATCGGCGGCGTCATCTGCAACATTTGCAACAAGGAGCTTTGCAGCAAATACTTTCTGCGAGTTCACAAGCATAATACTCATGGAATCATCGACGATAACACGTCGTCATCAGCGTCGAACAACAAACAGGAATCTTATGATATTCCTAGTGCCGAGGACTCGGCACTGAAACCGGAACAATTGGGCGATCTTAGTCATAGATATTTCATTCATTTCACTGAAGTATGTCCAATTTGCAGTCGGAGGTTCCGCAGCATCAAGTGGCTGAAGGCGCACTTAATGGGCGATCACGGCAAAGCGGGGATCGACAAATGGCGCGAATTGGAACAACAGTATCAAGTGACGTCCAGAACCTGTGGTAGAAGTGTTGTTTCGACGAAGAACACGCAACAAACACCAAACCTGAAAATTCCCAATGGTTTCGAGGTTACCCAACAAATCAAACCTGTCGATTACACAAGTCTGGGAAATCAAATGCTATCAAATCTTTTCGGTTCCTCATCTGAGGAGTCTCAATTAAAGAATTATCGCTGCGGCTACTGCAACTTTTCGACCCCTGTATTACCCTTTCTGTTTCTTCACGAGCGATCCCACGTGAATCCACAGGAAAATCTCGAAGGAGATCGAGCGATCTCCTCATTACAATGTCCGATCTGCTCGCACGATTTTCATCAACCGGAGCTGCTTCATCAGCATCTGCTTGCCAAGCATCAATTTCCTTCTCTGTTATCGCAATTTCCACATCCTCTCATGAATAATCTTAGATCGGATATTGATATCAAGACGAGCGATACCAAGAATAGAACTGATCAAGATACAAAAGACGATCATGTAGGATGCAATCCACACACCGATCGGAATATCCCCGAGCCCACCAAAAACCAGCGGCAGGACGAAACTACAGTAAAAGTGACTCCTCAGGGTGTGTATAAATGCGCCCAATGCGGTTATGCGACGACAAATCTGAATCGCATCAAGAAGCACGTGCGGAAAGATCACAAGGCGATAGGCGATCCGACGGAAAGCGTGATTGCCGAGCTCAGCAAGACCCTGAAAGACGTAGCGAACAAGCAGAAGATGCCAGCCTGTTACGCGATGCCGCAGGATATGAACTCAAACCCCGACAAGACCATTATGCAACCGTTCCTGATCGAGGAGCAGGATCTGATGCAGGCGGGCGCCGAGTCTAGCTCGGCGAAGAAATTCGCGCCGGCTCTGGTCTACTTGCCGGTCAAGTCCAGAATCAGCAACTCCCTAACCGCCTCCTTCACTCTCACCCCCGCCTGAGTTTAGATCGCGATTGTGTTACTTCGCGTAAGCATCTTGGAAGAATGCGAGTGGCAGCATCTGTATCTGCGACCTGAGCACGTGGTATCGGTTCCTATTTATCATGTAAGACGAGCAGCCAGACGGCAAGTGTTATTTGCACTATAATATTTTGATGTTCCATTAATTTTTACGTATCTTTAGCGATTTTTGCAGGTTTTCCTATTATCGAAGTATTAAGTAAGTCCTTCGATGTTGCGAATTAATAGGTTGCGAAATAAAGTAAAAATAATCAAATAAACATAATGACCGGGCAGATGAGATTATTCTTCTCCTCCAAAGCTAACTTTGCATCGTATAAAAAATGATTTTGAAGCCATTCAGTGTCTGAGAAAACAAAGATAAATAGAAATTTTTTAAAATAATTTTCTTAGACGTTAATTGCTTCAAGATCCATTCTTTATTGTGCAATATTATCTTTGTAAGAAAATAATCTCATTTGACGGAATTTCGTGTCAAACAGCTCGTTGCCACACGAGATTGTTCGTTTTTTGGTGGCACATCATCGACTCATAATACGAGAGATCGTCCTGAAGCAACGCGGAGTAAGAATACGTTTACACGTACTTTATTTCGAAATGGTTTTCGAGGATAACGAATTTAGCAGACCGAAAAGATTTCCTTCGAAAGAGAAGACTTTTCAGAAAAATAACGAGTCGAGATTGTTATTATTGTTCTAAGTATAGGGAACATCCTCGTTATGTATTCTTGTAAATACTTAATCATAATTAATTAAAATACGAGGGAATTAAAAAATGGGTGATCGGCAAAGTTCCTATTTTAAACGCGATAGGCTCTTCGACATCGGGAAACCTTCACTCTCTTCGTTTTGCATTTTATTTCGTCCATTTTTCTTG
>Ga0157363_1004406_pt1 | contig 12972 bp, 9 predicted proteins | sample AttsexASBM1_FD_111477 | JGI IMG/M metagenome (GOLD analysis project Ga0157363, IMG submission 111477) | Fungus gardens microbial communities from leaf cutter ant in Ribeirão Preto, State of São Paulo, Brazil - Atta sexdens ASBM1 | ecosystem: Host-associated > Fungi > Mycelium > Unclassified ...
AATGATTCCTGGAAACCTCCCTGGTCTATCTCACATCGTCTCTTCGTCTTCGATCCCGTTCTCTCCGTCGTCATTGACGTTGTTTCGTGATCCTCGTGCCCCCCGTGAATTTTCGGCGCTTCTTGGCGTAAGAGGGGAGGACGAGTCCCATCATTCCCCTCTTCCTTTCCCTCTCTTTTCCCCTCTCGCTAAGTTTGAGAGGTCGTTAAAGATGGGTTCGAGGTCCAGGGCCGTATATAACGGATAATTGACAGCCGTGCCGGAGCCGCCGTTTGCTTTGCATGGACATTGAATTCGCGTGGATGGACGTACGGCCGAAAGGAGACGAGAGGCGGTGCGACGTGAGGTTACGAAATTCGACCAACCGGTCGAACGGAACCGCGAGAGAGCACGAGACGTGACGTTCAGCCAGAAGGAAGTGGAGGGCAAATGCTTGTGCTCGCTCAACGGACTCGTAAATTCTTCAATTCTGATGTTCGAAAAGGCACAAACGCGATCATGACACGGTACTTTCTTCCTCGCGAGGGGCAATCTCATTTCGGCTTAATTGCAGCCCGATGTAGCGGTACTTTAGCAATTATCTATACATTATCGAAAAAAGATAAAACACGAGACCTGTACCCCGATTCAACTCTTAACTACAAATCGATACTGTTGTTGTGTAAATATTATATATGGTAAAAAAAACTGTGCACCATACCGAACTGTTAAGAGTTATAGAATTGGGATACTGGGATAAGAAATTAAAAATGTGAAACTGTGAAAAAATATAATTCTTTTTCAAGAAAAAGAATAATAGAAATTTTAGATTTGCGCAAGGCAACAATAATTTTATAATTTGTATAAAATATGTTTTTTTCATACTTCCATCTGTTCTTTATAAAGATACTTTATAAAGATACTTTATAAAGATAGCGAAGCATTTCTTATTTGTACGATACATATGAAGGTAAGCAATAGGAATTCAATTATGTAATCATGATATCTATCTGAAGTGTCATGTATAGCATTTGCATATCGTATTTCTTTATTAAATAGTTGGAATTCTGATAAGGCTAAATAAGACATAAAGTTACTGGTTTAATCGAGTTCTTTCTAAATCATATACGAAACTACTATAAAGTTACAGAACGAGTAATGGACACTTGCGAAACCGATGCCATACGCAATATACAATTTTGCGAAGAGTTATACGTTTTCAATGCACATGCATTGTTATTATCGGTGATTTAACGAATATGCCTAACACGCCCGATAATTGAGAGGGCAATTTAAACGGACAGACAAATGCGACAAGATTATAAAGATCCGTTCCGCGTTGCGTATATACGTATCTCTCGTATGTACGAGGCGAGAGTCGCGATACATGAACGTGCGGTTACGCGAATCGCAAGTGGAGCGTTCGTAATGCCCGTGAAAGTATATGAAGTCTCCTTTAAATTACGCCGCAAATTACCATCTCCCGCTGTTCGCCGTGCGCCGCGACCCCACGCGTGCCACGCAATAGCACGCAACACCCTTACGCATTAAGAGAGCTAATGAACTTCTCAGAGTATATTTCAGCTGACCGTACATTTTTCTTCGATGCGTTCCGCGTCGTTACGAAGACAACGGCGATGATGATTTTCACACCCGAGCGGCTTTTTATTGAACCGCACGCAGTCGACACGTAGGAGTACTCGCGCGTGTATGCACGCACGCGCAAAGAATATTAACGCTCGTGATTACGCCAAGACACGACGGACCTTTAATGCTTATCCTCCTCTCACCAGTGAAATGCGATTTGCGAAGGCTCTTTAATCAAGTGACTTTATTATATGTTTATGTCACTATATTTACCTTCTCCTAGTTACTCACGCATGAAATGCTAATATAAGACACGTATTATTACTTAGGAATTTAATAACTATACTTGATCCATGGTAAATTATTTAATTATCTACTCGCGACTGAAGTTATTTATTTGCTTAAAATAGAAGACAGATTTTTCCTTTTATTAATTACTTCTAATTCTATGAACAGTTAAGCGCCTATAATAATCATTTGCGTTCATATCAATTAAAAGAAAATATTTTATATCTTATCGTATGTTTCTTATAAACATTTTTGACTAACAATAAGTTTTTAACTTTCATAATTCCTTTTAATAATTTTTATATAATTGACATGTTTTCTTCTTCGACAAGAGGGGGGGGGGAGGAGAGAGAGAGAGGGAGAGAGAGAGAGAGAGAGAGAGAGAGACAGACTTGATGCGACAATATATTCAAACATAAATATACTTGTGATTTTTGTGAAAATCTATCTTCCATTGCAATTTTATTATTATATATCAGGAGAGAAGGAGTTTAGATTTGAATGTCTGATGTCTGAAATTAATTTCTGGTTTTATGACTCGAGAGATAGATAAAACCATAATCAACGTCGAAATCTATTTCGTTCGCTTTCTTGCCTTGAAGAAAGGAAGCGAACAAACAAAAATGACTTGTCAAAAGATACTTTAATCCTCCCTAAGAACTGGGTGATCGATCTAAAACGGCCAACAGGCTCTGCGGGTTCTGTTGACTTGCAGGGACGTACTTGCTATTTTCCGAACCTGTTTCTTCTAGTTTGTGCTTCTTCTTGTCTTTTTTCTTCGTAGCGACTCGCCTTAAAATCTTGTTCTCATTTGATTTGTATTAGTATTGAGGACGAGATAAAATCCGGTGGCGGATTAGCCTCGGTAATAGCATCGATACTAAACCAGTCAGAACCGGCTTGATGTCATAATATTATGATACGTGCTGATGTTAGTGGTGTCGTGTGACGCGAGAACTTCCCTTTCATTGGATGAACAATGTTAATGTAGCTGAAAACCGACATGTGGTAGTGAAGCAACAATGTTAAATCGTCATAGACTTTCATTGCCCGAGATAGAAAAAAAATTTTTTAAAATAGAGATCGAAATAAAATTATTTGTTCTACAAATAAAATATTTATTGTGCTAACAAGGAGACGATTAATTCAATGAGCAGGAATTAATTGTAATAGAGACAATAGGCCCGAATGTAGAAGAACGGAAGATATGAAAGCGCATGCGAATCTGCTATCCCATTAATTTTCTGGGAGAGCGAGCACAGAACTTGCCGATAATGAGTTAACGTGGGATCGAGGATCTCGTTTATCTTCGTCTTTCGTTTTAAACTCTCTCGCGTGCATCCGCGATCGAACTTGATGAACGTTCTATGACTTATCTCTGTCCATCTGACCAAAGTCGATTGTAGAAGCAGAAATAATCAGGAGAGGAAACAACGACGCTGAACTGAATGAGGAAAAAATACTGAGCAGTATATAGTAGACATCGCGACTACTTTGTCTGTCTGTACGCGTTGAATCATCCGGTTTCCTTTCACAAGTCGATGGCAGCCGTTCCCGCATCAAGGCCTGTGGTCTCCTCTGAGCATAATGACTCAATCCACGATCCACCTTGCCCCCACCCTCATCATGATCACGAGGATCTCTCTCTCTCTCTCTCTCTCTCTCTCTCTCTCTCTCTCTCTTCCCCAACTTCTCCTCCTGTCGTACCACCCTATCTCTCTTTATCTTGTGAAGATTATACGTCCGTTCATCTCTCGGCGAACCTGAAGACAAGAGATCTGTGGTTTTTCTCGTGACCGCCTGCTTTACACAGTTTCCTTTGCCGCTGTATTCTTTAAACTCCTTCCAACTACTCTTTATCTTTGTTTTCTTGTTCTTGTTCTTGTTCTTCTTCATCTTCTTTTTCTTCTTCTTCTTCTTCTTCTTCTTCTTCTTCTTCTTCTTCTTCGTTTTCTTTGTATTCTACCCTCACGAAATAGACTTCAACGGCGTTAACTCGGCGTGCGCTCGCGTGATGCTATGCTGTTTATAATGTTGGACGATCCTTCCTGTGATTATATCTCATGATCCTGAAATCTGCTATGACGACGAGCGCGGACATCTTCAAATGACTAGTCCGAGTCCAGTAAGCGCGTAAGATCGGTGGCTGATTGATCGTTGGCTATATTATCTGCGACAGGCGAGGTGAAACACGCTAAAAATTATCGACTGCTCGAATTAAGAGATAAATCGAAACACATTTAGCAGTGGAATATTTCGGAATTATACCATTTACTTTGCCAAATTGTTATCGGGTTGAGAAATATGCATCAGTCAGAGAACCCTGCTTCGAAGGGGGATTGTGCGTCAGGCATGAATAAATGTATTCTTGAGTTATTCTACGATTTCGCTGAAAACGATAGAATTCCGCGGTACTGCGTGACAAATTGATTTACGTACAGGCGCTTTTACTGGAATGTAAGGATGTATCGTATTCACTGGAGCCGCGTAATTTTAATTTCCTGTACAGTATCTACCCGATTGGGAGATAGGATAAAATATACACGTGCATGCGTACTGAGAGACGCGGTGTTTATCATGTGGAGGTTAAGGTCGGCAGTATATCCCTAGCTAGGAGTGGCGATCCAACGATCTGCGTTGTAGCATCCGAGTAACGATTACCATACGGGGTCGCAATCGTACCCGAGATGCGCGCGAGATTGCTACCGAGTTGCAAATAATTGCGGCTTGGAATAAATGCTGCAGTTTAGATATTCATATCCAGAATAGACACTTTGGTAATATTTAGATGTATTATCACTAACCTTGGCGAAAATAAAAATCGAAGCATAAGTCGAATGTAAGGGAAGAGTAACAGAAGCGTAAACCTATTACATTCGATTTACGCTTCGATTTTTATTTTTACCAGAGAAGATATTAGAAAAGTACTAGTTAACGATATCCGTTGTATCGGATTAAATCGACGAGAAGCAATTTACCTGGAGCGAAAAGCTTAAATGCACTGATATATCACATTATCTTTATATCTTGTAATCACTACTATAAGAGCACTTCTAGAAAATTTCTATTCGCATACATAATTGAATATATTGTATCGATTTTTCGAAAATTGTGCATGTCCAATCTTTGAGAAGCCTTCTCCCTCTTCAGATAATTTAATATTTGTCGCACACATAAGAATGCATTCAAATGGCACAATGGCCACTTAATTGACTGTAGGATATTGAAGCCGCGGACAAACACCATCTCGTGCAGGTGGTTGGTTCTCTATCATCGTCGGAAATTGTGGTGTTTCGACGTTGACAGTGAACCGCTCCGAATGACTCTGCACTCTTGCGTCAAAGAATAAGATTCAGAACCGAGCCAAGCGCCAGCTTTTAGGATTGCGCGCAGGATATTACGGCAATGTTCCGCACCAGGTGTTCTATTGGAATTTGATAATAGAATTATCCTTTGATTTGTTTTCGAATTTATCATGTAATTTCATTTATTATTATTCTTATTTCTCCTGTAATGAATTCTATACGAGAATTTGAAATTCATAACTAAATATTTACAGTTAATATTGATTACTATCTGTAAAAGTTTATGAGAAATTTTCGGTTACAGTTTTACATGAAATTGATTTTATTCATTAAATGGTAAAATAATAAAATTTATTTTAATAGTGCAATTCGCGGCGCGTACTTTAATATTATAAAATATTTTTGTTCTCGCTCGTTTGTGTTCTGTACCGTTTCATAATCACGTGCACGCATGTGGAACGATGTAACGATTCCCATTTCCGAAGTTATAATGCCGGTTGGGGAGCGAGCGCAGAAGAATGCTTAAAGACATCTTTATTCCATTCGGTACGCGATAAGAATGGTCCAGTCTATTATTATGATTTCAATGCTGCAGACCGCCGATGCAAATCGCGATCGTGCAACGTTTTCCTATCGGCACCACCGATCGGCACGGTGATTGATTCTTTGGTATTCATGCGGATCGATGTGGCACGCGATATCATCGTCGTCATGGTGAAACCGCCGTTCTTATAAGAGAGACAGTGTGAGAGAAAGAGCAATGACACACGCATATACATATTTGAGATACAGTGTATATTTGTCTAATGTATATACAACGTCGCGGTGTTCGGTCATTTTAATTTCCGGCGAGTCGCAATCGGCGGCCACAACCGGTTCAAAGCTACCGATATACTACCGGCCGCAGTCGGCCGGATAGTTTTGAGTCTGCCCCTCGTCGGCGAAGTTAGCCGAGCGAAACGTCATTTTTCAAGCGGTCGGATTTCTCTTGAGGATCGCCGGCGTGGTAGCGGTCGGTCGGTTCTGTTCGCATCGCGTTGGTTAAATGGAGAAATTGATTCATGAAATATGGGATCAATGCGTGTGGAACATTTAGCACCGTGTTTGCAGTCTTAATCAAAAATTGCGCAACTCTTGACCGCGCAGGTTCGCAAATGTGATAAATAATAACGTCGTGACTGTCATTACTTTCGCTATCTTATCGCAATTGATTCTTAACGTATGTTCTTTTAAAATCCCCAGAGGAAACATTATGATATGTACTCTTAATTCTACATGGAAAGAATGATTTTGCTGAAGTATTTTAAATTATTTTACTGAAGTATCTAAATATTTAAAAACACTGAAAAAAAATTTATCAAATTTTACTTAAATATTTGATTGAATAATACTAACGAGATATTTACTTATAGTAAATAAATATTTATTTAAAATAAGAAAATTGTACTTAAATTAAATAAATATACTTTTACATTAAATATTTCGTTAGTATTATTCAAACAAATATTTAATAAAATTCAGTAAATTTTGTTTTCAGTATAGATACAGATCTGAAAATATATTACTCAAACTGGTTGCTGGAATGTCAAAAGTTCTTGTAGCATTGCTCATCATGCTTGAGTTTCTTACATAATTATTTTAATTATATATATAGCAAAATTATTTTCAGATCTGTATCTATCTAAATTTTTACATACCTCAGCATCATTCTTTCCGTGTGAAGTCATTTCATTAATTAATACAATGGAATTTTTAGATTTCTCTAAATACTTTATACATACATGAAAAAAAATCTTTTTATCAGAAACAATATTAATATTTCATATTAATAATGCTTAGATAAAAACGGTATCTAACGATAAAATAACAGACACAATTTCTGTGTATTTTCTGTTTTATTTAATAAATAAAGCTCAAAGAACTGAGCAAGAAAAGTTCGAACAGCGATATGAAAGTGTGATACGTGAGGATTAAGAATTATCATTTAGTTTATCGAACTGGACTTCGGCTGTGAACCGTTTACAAGCAATGTCGCCATAAGGACTAACCTGCGAACACGAGCGTTATGAACTTCCAGGCGAACTTTTATAAACTCACTCGCACTGGCCATATCTCCACGCGATCGTCGTTAGAGTCCCCTCGAGCGCTGCGTTTACATGTGCATGCGAGAACTTTCGAGATCCGGTTTTCTGACGCTCGATCTGGCGAACCACCTTCTCGCCGCAGCCTGTTTTGTACGACGATGTCGGTGTCAGCTTAATAATGTCCCCAACGCGAAACCGTAACTTTGTGCGTCGGGTACCGGATAAGAAGGTACATTGGGCTTACGGTGTACGCGGTCGCGTCGAAAAGCGAGGAAGAAGCAGGGAAGATCTTGAGCTGCGAACGAGGGAAAGAGGAACCTGTTATTTCGACGGGTACGAAGCCGAGGCGAGATTATACGCTGTCACACACCGTTCGTCGCGCGGCTCTTTTCGGGCCCGCGGATCCTCTCTGACCGCGGTCGGCATGGGCTTTCTCCTCCGGACTCTGGCCCCCGCTCGTTTAAGAAAGGCGTGAGCTCGCTCGCATAGCCGAATATCCGACATCCAGACGTCTTATTCGCGCGATTATCATTGTCTGTTGATTTGCGTTTTCGTGCTCATCACTTGGCTCGTTCATGATGACTGGATGCCATCTGAATTTCCGTGTCTGGAATAACCATCATAAGTTGCCAAATAATACGTACATTAATTTAAGTGTCTACTGTAATGCCACGAATTCAACAAATTACAGGGTAGCGAGTATCAAATTTTTTAGAATTTTAAACTGAAGATTATTTAATCTTGCCGAAATGGGAAATTATGTGGTGCTCATACTTTGGGATATAAAAACTGTCCAGAATGTATTTATTTTTTTTGCATCTGTCTTAAAAATTTAAAGATATATTGTTAAAGATATACATATTTACTTGTATAATATATGAATAGCATGTATTTAATAATTTGTAAAAATAATCTTCTCTTAAATAATTTCCAGTTAATTGATACATGGAATTTCTTAACAAATTGTTTTTCTGATCTTGAGATACAACTAATTGTATTTAACTGACAGTTTTAAGAACGATCGCTTATTAATTTAATTACATAGATAAGTATTAATCATGTCAGACGAGTAATAATTGTTTTGCGTTATTATCTTCTCTGATACGTCTTGAGAAAGATTCAAACGCGAACACCTGGCGCCTTATCCGCTACGTTTAATCCACGTGATTATCGTTGGCTGGTTGGCATCCGATGATCGCGCATCATGTGAGAGCGTATCTCTACCGGATGGCAATTCACAGTCTGAAACCTGATAGACAGGCAGTATCCAAAGAATTGAACGCGGAAGATAGCAAGGAAAGTTTGCGACTTAGATGACCATCGACAGATCGTTGATCGATTAACACGAAGTGAAAATCGTATGATTAATGGAAAACTATATAAAAATAATTAAGCGCCTTTCTATCACTTTATAAATCGGAAAAACTGAGTTTGCTGAAGTATCAAAAAATTTAGATACCATGGTAAATACATTTAATATTAATTTTGTTGGGTTATCAAAATATTTATCCCAAGCAGAACAACAAATCATTATGATATCAAAATGATTCTAAAATGATTAAAAGTCATTTTCAATTATTTTCGATTCATTTTAATGTCATTTTGACGTTATCATGACGTTAATGTTCTACTTGAATATATAGGAATGAATATATAGGAAAGTCATAACGAGTAATGTTACAAAAGATTTTAATATTCTAACAACCAGCTTAAATAGCTGACAAAATTATTTGTAGATCTATTTGTAGCAAATCTGTTTTTTTTGTGTACCTTCACGTTTATTAGCTAATTAATTAATAAGCAATAACAGATAAATACTGACAATAACACTTTGTATTTTTATATAAATATTTTTATAATGGTTTTCAGAACATTATAAATATCACGATACAATCGATGCTTGGTTTACTTCATATGAAAGTATTGTATTTATCTGCTAATCAAAAAGGAATAATTGTGAGACATTATCGCGTTTAAATGATGACGAGACAAAAATGAATGGGAATTGATAAACTTGCAAAGAAAATATTACGCGTAACATGTGCGTGAATACACCGAATGAAATGCACATTTTTCGCGCTTCATTCTTCCCGGTGAAGATTGCAAAATCGTGCCCTTCCCACTTCCTGTTTCGCTTCATCGCGGATATGGTTATAACACTCTACCATTCACTTATTTCAAATCTTCACGATCAGCAATCACGATTCATTACTCATAAACGTATGTTGGAAAATCTGGGCAGAAGGGAAGAAAGAGGTGTTAGATTGTTGATTTACATAACGATACATGTTACTTCCGTTATGATTATGGAAACATCGATCTAATTTTACAAGAATTTTTATTTAATTATTTAACATTCATTTTTTAATTGTATAATTATTTCACAATAAGATTTGATATTCTTCCGTCTTAATTTGATATCTTTACGTTTTAAATGATGGAATATCATTTTACACATTATGGCATGGGTATTGTGTCATTGCTGCTCGTTTCCGGAATATTACAATGGCCATTATTTTCATGAACATATTGGTGCCGCTACCGCGGTGTTTCATATCGAAATAGATGAATAGATATGACTGAATAGACAAGCCAAACTTATCCGGTTTCGAATGTCTTATATGTTGATTATTTTCTTTTCCGTATAAGTACTTTCGTGTTTGATCAAGATTAGAACGGTCATCAAGCCTCCATACTCCTTGAAACATTTTTTCCTTCTCTTAATAAGACCGTCTCTCTATAAACCTGCCTGAAAAATGATCACATTAACAGGGACACGACTCGTTTTCCATGGACCTAAATTTCACTCCCCGAATACACTGTCGTCGAATCTGGTTTTACAAACAGTCACTTGTGATAAATATTAAAGTATCTCTGCATTCCGTGTCATTATAAGTCGTTTAAGTAATATTAAATTTCAGGTATATAAAAAATTCTGGGATTTTAGTCGCAATAATTAGGAGAAATATGCAATTTTTTTTATAAACCTTATTTATTTAGGGACCATTTTATATTACAAGCTTGATTTTATTGTCAATAACAAGGCTTAAGTATACAGAGTAACGTAATCGTTTTATGCATGTTTTGTATCAGCATCATTTTTTTCTAAGCGAGGAAAAAATTCAGACGGATGCGTCCTACGTTTCTCTCGTATGTAAAATCTGATTGTTCCTGGCGGGGCGTCGAGTTTGAACGAAGTGTGGGCGAATGAAGGAAAGAGAAAGAGGGACTTGGAGGGAAGAAATGTCAGCTCATAAATAGATGAGCTGTCGGAGCGCCGGGATTACGTATGACGGGACATGAGATCGGCGGCGGCGAGATGATATCTGGTGCGGGTAGAGGTCTACGGTGATAAATCTGTGGGCCCTCTGTCAGGTGGAGGCGCGGGAGTTGGACTATGCCGAACTCAAGGCTGCCTTGGAGCTTCCAACTGTGCGCGACTCCTTTTGTCTCGTCGCTGCCGGAGATAAAGGGAATCGATCAAACCGTTACGAATTTCGCCACCGTGGAACGCGCCGCGGACGTGCGTCTTCGCGCGAGATGGTCGTTCTGGAACATTCCTTGATAGTAATCGACAGATTGATCGATCGATAACTGATCGATGGCATGCTGATCACTCCATACAGATAACATATTATGTACGAGCGTTACGATAGTAATTATTAGATTTTCAGATAAATATTCTATGCTGATTAAGATGCCACTTGTTTTTATGAAAGAAAGTATAACGATAAGATTTATACCTATATAAGTTACGTGTAAAATATTATTAGTTACAGTTAAAGATTCGTCCTTATTGAAGCTAATAGTGCGGATTGATATACTGATTTCTTCTTTATTTTTACAAAAATAGAAGAAGAAGCATATGTTGAATATTAATCTGCACGATCAACTTCAATAGGAACGAACTTTAAGAAAGAACTAATACGTCGCTTCCTCTTACATCTCTCCATATGATTCCGTTTAACGCAGACTTCGTCGGTATCTTTTTTCTTTTCCGACTATTTGTCACTTTGTGTTTTGAAAACGCTTCGCGATCATTTGCTTTCAAGCTCGCTCGCTCGTTGACAAGCTTAGGGGATGCTCTCTTTTCGTTTCTACTTTTTTTTGTGGCGGTACCCTATACGGTGAAAGCCGTATCTTCGATGGCTGATCCAAAGGGATTGGACATTTGTCAGGGAAGGAACGGACAATATAAGAAGCCCTGGCTATAACATCAGAATTCTCATAATCCCCCAAAGAGAAGGCCGGCGCTGTGCGAAGAGAGACGCGATGTTTTAATCCGTAAACACGTCGTTTGGCCAACGACAACGAGGATGACGACAACGGCCGACGATCGAATCTCGTCGGCATTTTTACCAACGGTAATCTCTCGCCTTCGACTTCACGCACACATTGGTTGGCCGGTAGCAACCCTATGAACACTTTAGATATTTCATAACGCGTACGCGGTAGGGTGATCTCATTCGTTGCGGTCGCCATCGAAATTCTGAAACGGAGATTTAGCCCGAATTCACCAGGTCCGAGGGAGGAAGAAAAAGAACGAGAGAGAAAAAGGAAGAGAGAGAAAGAGAAAGCAACGTTGGACAGACTCCCGAAATTAATGGAAGGATTAAGAAGCGCCCTTCGTGGTAATGTTCAGACTCAGCAAAAAAAAAGAAACGATTCTCACACGTTTACCTCAGTAAATCCGAAATGTTTTATAATTAATCGCAAATTAAACCCAGGCGCAATTATTGTCGCGCGAATGATTATTCGAATGTGTTCTCGCACGAACACAGGACAATTGCAGTAGCGCGAATGCAATCAGCCGGTTACTTCATAACACGCATTTCTCCTTCTGCATCCTGCGATCGTATCGCACCCGCATTAAGATCCAGTAATACTCGATTCGGTAAGATCGGATTAAGAAAATCTAGATGGTCGGCAGGTGTCTGATCCAGCAATTACCAGATGATCTCTCTCGAAAAAACAACGCGCAATCACATGAGAACGTTGAGAAAAACGTTGCATAATACTGTTTGAGATACGGCACTCAGATATTTAATTGGTACACTCGTGTAGCATGTAGTTGACTACACTAACATCCGTCTATTCCTTTCTTTCTACCTGTATTCTACCTGATTTCGTAGTGAGATAATACGACTAGTTTATGAGCGGTAAGAAAGTCGCGCGATAACGAGATCTGTGCGATTCAAGCATTTAGAACAACACTGTGCAGTGTGTACGATTTACGTATACGATGGGAGATCGTGAGGGAATAATTATCCGAAATTATTCACATGGAAACACTCACCGCGCTAGTTGTCTTTACACAGACCAAATAAAAGCGCGCACCCTCTTCCGTTTCTGTTAAGTTCCGATTTCAGATAAAAGAAAACAACTCGCGCACACCCACCGTCGATTCTATCAGTCGGTCGGCTCGTGTGTGCCCGATCATGGTAAAGCAAACACACGTATCGTCTACCAGGGTGTACCGATGCATCGCAGGAAGAAAGGAAGAAGATTGGTAGTACTCGCAGCCTGGCAGGGTATAAAGGTTAATGAGCGCGCAGGCGCAACCTATTATTTCAGTCCGTTGAGTTTCTACGTCCCTCTCGCTTATGCGTTAGTAATCCCCCTGTTACCCTCCTGATTCTCTTGATCCTTGTCCATCTTCTCGGACTGAACGCGTTGCCGATCTTCCTCTCGCCAAAATCGGACCGCCGGCGGCACGAGGGCGGAGGAGG
>Ga0157363_1004407_pt1 | contig 12971 bp, 10 predicted proteins | sample AttsexASBM1_FD_111477 | JGI IMG/M metagenome (GOLD analysis project Ga0157363, IMG submission 111477) | Fungus gardens microbial communities from leaf cutter ant in Ribeirão Preto, State of São Paulo, Brazil - Atta sexdens ASBM1 | ecosystem: Host-associated > Fungi > Mycelium > Unclassified ...
AGTATTTCCAAATTATCGTATCCTAGCAATTGAAACAGAATTCGATTAAATTTAACAATACTAGTATTCCTGTAATATTATATTTCTATTATATAGTATCTTTAAATGATACTCGCTTTGGAAGCTTGCGATTAATCTTTCACATTGTTTGAACTACGTTAAGATATTGAACATATATATATATATATGTACGTATTGGATGCACAGATAATTTAATTGTCACGAGAGAAGTTCAAGTGGGACATTTATTTTCCGGTAAATAATTGATCTTGTTGAAGTAACTTATTCATTAAAAATAAATCGGATTGTTATTTCAGTTACTAAAAATCTATAAAAAATTTCTCACGACGCTTATCTCGCAGCTGTAATTGAGATTTGTGTCGAATTTAATTTTCGCGTAATACATTCGTGTTCAAATTCCCACCCGAATGCTACACAGGTATCATTTATCCTTGTTGTTCATCGTTAAACAAGAGTAAATATATGGGGAGTGGAAATGTGAAATGCTCTAACGTCATTTTCTCTCCCTCTCGTGTCCCACGCAATACGGCTTCGGTTTCAAACTTCTTCAATATCAAAATGAAATTTGATACATTCAGCTACAAGTGTACCAGCTAGGCCGTGTAAGCGTCCAATTTCAATTGTTATTTGAAGGGTTCGTTACGACTAGCCGCGCAAGTGTTCATTGTTCATTCCACTCTTGTTGGTGTTATGCAAAGGGTATCGTACGCAACTCGTCCCCGTAGAGATTTATACACACGTGAGTTGCGCACTCGGATGCACCATCATCTATGAACGATCAGCACGTAACCGACACAGTCGCACGGTCGCACGTGTGCGCGTAGCCGGTGATAGCCGGCGAGGGAGGAAGAGAATGGGATTGTGTATAGAAGGGGGATGGCGAGGGGATGGAATCGAGAAAGAAGGCTTGTTAACGAGCTGGAGAAAAGGAGATGGAATGAGGCAGGGAGTGGGGATGCGCCCGATCGTTAAAGCAGCATGACTGTCCCCACCTCGCTCGTTCCCTCACGCCCAAGCAGCCCATTCATAAAGTTGCGTCCGCTAATTCTTAGCATCCCCCGTTCAACGTTTCCCCGGCGTCGCGCAAATGTAGGGGATTTGGACGAAGAATGATACGTGCAATTGCCTCTTTCCTAGAATTTTTATTCGCGTTTACCTATACAAAATGGAACAGAGAGGAGAGACAAACAAGTCGTAGAAGATTAGACATCTAAAACGTAGATTATGATTTAACGTCTCGATACATTGCGATACTTTATCAAATATGGATTTTTTCGGTATTAAATCAGGGTAGGGCGATACGTAACATTCGCCCTAGGGCCGAAACATGAAAAACTTCTCCACTACTTTTCATGACAAACATTTTCGCTTTTCACGTTCCCGCTTGGGGAGAAAGTTATATGACCCTAATCTTCAGAATCTTAAATATTTGATAACATATCAGTCAAAAAGTTTCCAAAACCTTATTTGTAGAAATAGTATAGAGAATTTTAGAGATACATGAATGGAAAATTTTATATATCAAAAATTTAATACTTTTTATCGTTATTAAATTATTAATAATTTTTTTAATTTTTCATTTTCATTCGGATCATTTTCAAATATTATACTGTTAAATTCACAAATGTCAGAATACAATCAAATTGAGTTGTTTTTAATTATTTATGTAGGTCGTCATTACTCCATATGTCGATAATTCAACTAAACAATTTCGTTCAATAAATTCTATTAAATTTGTTTCTTCATTTAGTTGATTATTTACTAAATGCATACGTTAATATTATTTAAGTAACTACAGAAATGAGTTGATTTATATTTTGACACGAAGGTAAAAATAATAAAATGTCATTTAACTCAACGCGTATTGGATTAAAATTACTCCTTTGATATCTCCAACAATGTAGTGCTTTCACAGCTGGTGACGTAATACTGATTTTATTGTTGGCTTGGCCTTCTGCTTCCTGTATACCGTACATAAATTAATCATGTCTATTTTATCACGACGAGGTCATTAAAGATTCGTGCCAATTAAAGATTCATTGATGTTTAACGATCCATGACGTGATTCGCGCGAGAGGATTGACCGCGTCGCGCTTCTGCGCGGCTCCAACGCAACACCTGTTCCTCGGGATGAGATCTGATTTTGCCCGATCGACCCTGGCTGGTGGCTGAAGGTCATCGTCGTCGTCGTCGTCGTCGTCGTCGTCGTCGCCGTCGTCGTCGTCGTCGTCGTCGTCATGGGGGGGGGAGGGGAGGAGAGGGGGAGTGGGAGCGGGTAGGATGCCGCAGTGCTCCCGTGAGCAAGCAAATACCGTCCAGCATTGAGCGGGCGCTTCCATTCATGGTTTCTGGGCGCAGGCGTACAGCGGGGAAACCGCATGGCGCTGCCCGGGGAAGGGGTTCGCGAGAACTCACCTACGCAGAGCCCCCGGCATCGCGATGCGTGGGCGACGTGGATGATTCAGAGGTAGAGCGAGCCGGAGTAAAGGGCGGACGGTTCTGTTCCTCGCGCGCCGGCTCGGCTCGTGATCCCCGGCTCGTCGGAGGGTGGCACGCGGCTTCCTTCAAAGAAAGCGGCTTGCTCTCGAATCGGAATCCTTATCGGCATTTCCCGGTCCGCGTGGTACGTACAGCTTCACGCCGCTTCACCGCCGCGCCGGCTGTTCCTGTGACGTGCGACGTGCCCACGCTCGTTGACACGTCGAGTGAATTCCAGGGCTCTCTTTGGAACGTACCTTCCCCGGGCGAACTACCTGAGATCCTTGTGCCAAAAATACGCGAGCGGGTATATCGCTCAGCGACTCGAGGATGGGGCGCGGGAAACTCGTGGAATATACGCGATCGCGTAAAGACGATTATTCTTGAACCTTTTTTGACTTGCATCCTGTTACTTGTTTTTTTTCGAAGTTCGCGCTTTTTTGCGCATCATAGGAAGACGCCAAAACGACAGAAATAAAGTTTTGTGGACTTTTGCGTGCAACGTGGCTATTCACAACTGTAACGAACGCTTTCCGGTTTGATAAAAATTCGTGTGCTGATTGTCGATTTCGTGGATCCTCTATAGGTAATTAATAATGCAATTCTTAAGTGCTCATCTTTTATCCTTTATAATGTTTCATGCCGGGTCTGCAATGAGTCGGTAGTCCTAAGTCTTATCGGTGAATCGGTGAAGTTGACCAATAGCCAATTTGTACTGATTTTCTTAAGGTTGATCAAATTCGATTTTATTCCTTCCTCTTAATCGAGCTAAACGACTCGATGTGTACAATTAACTAGTGGGTGCGAAAAATCACCTATTTATAATAGGTTAAACCTGGTTAAGACTGAAGATTTCTAACTCATTGTAAACTCGGCATTATATTTCTTTAAAACGTTAAATAGACTTCCTAAGTTGTTACCTAAATTTAGTCTTAAATCATAAGAAATTGATCAGTTACAATCAAATATAAGAAAAATTATCGACCATGATGGGATTGGATAGCTCATTGTAGAAAGCTCATTTTAGTCTCAATCATAATCTTATTGTTCGACTTGCTCATTCAAGCAGAATAACAAGTTATTATGATATCAAAATGACTTCAAAATAATCATTAAAAATCATTTTTCAATCATGACCGATTCATTTTAATGTCATTTTGACGTTATCATGACTTGAGGAGCAGACTTCCAAAATACATTTTGTTCAAGATTTTATTTTTTTAGTTAAGATGGCAAAATATGCTGAGTATTTATACTTAGGCCTTATATTTAAGGCTTCCTTAAATTTATCTTCAGATACTCTACGAATTATTTTATTGGTTGCTGAGCATCTAAAGATAAATTTAAAGAACTGATTACGAATACGGGCAATAGTGTTCAGTGTTGAGAAACTCATATTTTACTCTACAATATTCTGAAAGCATTTCTACACCATTAATTTATGTGCTGAAAAAAATCTTGACATTCGAAGTGCATTATGTCCTTTAAAGACAAACAAAATACATTTGTTTAACATTTTAGCAACTGTTTAGCAATTTTGTCGAACATTTCACATCTTATTGATTGGTAAATTGTTATTTTCTGTGTTTTCTTATGGTTTTCTTTCTCGTTTTCTAAAAATTATAAATTTTTGATAAAATGCATTTTGAAAGTCTGCTTCTCACTTGTTCTACTCGGACACCTTCGACTTAATCAGAGATAAATTTTAATCAGAGATAGTCTATAAAAAAAAACAATAATATCAGTTATTACTTAATAAATTTTAATCGTTTAATTGTTGTAAAAATATTTTCCCACGAAAGCATAAAAATCGTATTATTAAAAAATCATAAACGTGTGACGAGGAATCAATGCTAGCCATTAGACTTAATCAGAGATCCTATTACTCAACCTTGCAGCTTAAAGAACACACAATTAAAAATCAACGAAGTAACTTTATTTTGATTTTTAACTTTAATAATAAAAAAATCATCACTTTGATTTTGATAATATCAAAATAAAATCATTTTGATTTTCTCTTGATTTGATCGTTTCTTGAAAACTAAATCATCAGTAATTATTTTGTCATCAAAAGAAGAATTAAAAAAAGGGATATGTAATGTCTTTTTTTATGAATGCTATCTTCTAATTTCTTCTATCTTACATTATCTTACTCATATTGATTTATTGAAAATGACAAAAAAACGATGCACGTGTCAATAAAAAATTTATCAAGACTCTAGGCTCAACGAACGCGATTATTCTCGCTGTTAAGTAGTTGAGCTCAAGCATTGCAACAGACGATCCCTCATTCTTTAGCTAGTAGAGTTCCACGAGAGTTCGCAGTTCTCTTCCCGGCGTAGTTGTAGACATGAAAAGATTCTACCCTTCTGCTTCTGACACGAGAGATCAACTATACTGTGTCAATGTCCAGTCGTCGGGGGCGTTAATCTTGAAGAGATACACGAGCATAGACATCTCGGAAAGCATGCTCGCCACACACCAGTACGATTGCTTCGTGGAGAAGCGCTCATACGAGAGGTAAGACTTGATTTCCTCACTCATATCACAAATCTGAAAATCAGCGAAATTAAAGACGATCAGAGAAATTAAGCAAAAGTAAGAATTTTGCAAAATTTTCTGGAAAATAGGAATTCTTGACTTTAATAAAATTTAATATGTTTATATCATACTTATGTAGTTTTGGAATATTATCAAATTAACAATTAAATGCAAGCAATGTCAGTAACGTTAATAGTAATTAACATTATTATATTAAATTGCTTTCAATAAAATATTTGACAGTTTCCAAATTAAGGTGAAAATACAAAAACCTTTAAAATGTTGTTGAAAGTCAGAGAAAATCAAAAAAATTTATCTGGAAAAGTTATGATGAGAAAAAGTTATGATAAGGAATTTGTGACCTTTATATCGTCTTTTCACTTGTCGTTGATTGCTTTCCACTTTATCATGTTGAATTTTATAAGACTTGTCACCCTACTGTACTTATACCCAATTCCACCAATGTAAACTTAACTTTAATCTCAATCCAATTTACTTTTTATCTTTTTCTAATTTTTATAATTAGAGAAAGAGAGAGGAAAAGATAAGACAACAAGCTAAACTAAAATTAAAGTTAATCTACATTGGTGGAAATGGACATTAACCACTTTCGTCTTTACGTATCTGACGTCACGTTGTTCACGATTTTCCGGTACTCATGTAATCGTGAAACGTTTCAATGTACGGCATTGAAACGCGAATGAAAGCGAAAGTGGCAGGCGACGTCATTCAGCCCACCGATGAAAACGAAGGCGGCGAACTCTGATCGTTCTTATAAAAAAATATATAGGTTGATATAGGTTTTCTAAACCTTATAAATGTTACAGATTTAGATAAATATTAAAATCATTAAAAATACAGGAAGCTTTGACAATATAACGTTGTCGAGGATTTATGTTAACTTTCAGCTGTGAATATAAATACTCTTACTACTATTTTGCAATTTTAATTGTATTAATCGACAAAAAATTTAGTCAAGTTTTAATCAGAATAAGTAGTTCTTATAATTTTTGATGCACTGAATCCAAATGAGAGAAAATGTTCTATCACATTAAATTAAAAAAAATTATTTAAATATTTCGAAAACTATTATTTCGAAATCTCGTTAAATGTAAAAAAGAGATCCTGAAAAGTGCGTTTTTGAAGGGTTTTTATTTCATTTTTCTAAAAAATTTGATAGAACATTTTTACTTATTTGGATTCAGCGAGTTGAAACTGTAAGAAGTACTTATTTTAATTAGAATTATGTAACAAAAATTTTTTGTAAGACATATTTTTTCATATCAGGGATCTAGACAAAATGTTGTTTTTCTTTTTTTTAAATAAAACTTGATTCTTTCTCTCTCTCTCTCTCTCTCTCTCTCTCTCTCTCTCTCTTTCTCCCTCTCTCTCTTTGTGCACAAGTACCAAGAAATTATAAGAAAATATAGCGGAGAACGATTAATCCTTTTTTTTTCTCTAATTACGTAAAAGTATTCCTAGAATTCCCTCTAGCTAGCGTAACCTTTACAATTTAGAAAGATTGAATTTTACATGGAAAATCATGCGGAAAAAATAAAGCTCACGAAATCATCGATATGGTGCTCTTCAAATATCGCTCAATAAAAGCGAAATAAAAATTCTCGAATAAACGCACAAATCGATACGCGAGCCAGACAAAGGCATTTTGATACAAACGAAATTTGATCAAGCCATATCGAAACACGAGAGACAAAGTATACAGCATACCCGTTGTATATATATATATATATTTTGGGCAAATATTGTCGAATTACGCATGCTCGTCTATACGCAGGGTGGTATGATCCGTTCGTGCGCGTATGTAACGCTCATAGAGACAGCACACAGCATGCCGCAGGTATACGGCCATTTTACTTTCTCCTCCTTCCTAACCCTCGAGAGGAAAAGCGGATCCGACCTTGGTCGCCATGGCGATTTCAAGGATATTACCCTCCGCATTCGCGACAGAGCGTCTTGGAAAAAGTACTTCGGATATGTTTCCGTTCGATATAAAATTGAGTATATTAATAGAAAAATGAAATCACAACTTGAATTTTGTTAATTTCGATTCTTTACTATAACCCACGCTGATGGTATCAAATCAATAGTAGACGATCATCATACGATATATGTGCGTTTTAATTGAGATGAATGTACGGGATGTTATATCTGACTTTGCGCAATATAGCAAGTATTGATACATTCTTGAACTCATTCCTAGTTTTAATACTTAAATATTGAGGATGTAATAGGTTTTTCGCACATTTAAGCATATGTCGTATGGGATAACGAAGATATCAATCCTCGATATAATTCCACATTCATACATTTACACAACTCAGATAAAATTTACAATTTAAAATTTCTATTTACTCACCATTACAATTTTAAAAGCGAGAAAATACATGATAAAAATTCTTCTATATTATATTTGAATAGAAATGTTTTTCAGTAAAACAACTTTTATATAAATCGATAAAATGGACTTTCAATTATATATAAAATACACCGAAAACTGTTCTCTTGTTTCGTTGAGAAATTAAATCATTTCTATTTTTATATATTATTAATTACGAACGTAACTTATTTCGTTTTTAGTTATGCACAATTTATTTCCAGATAATTGGTTATGTATTAATTAATGGGAAAAAAGGGCATTTTCGGTGTATTTTACAAGCTGGCTTTTTATCAATTAAGTATCGTTTTATTGAAATATATTTTTATGTTAATACATTTTCCAAGAATTTTTATCGCGTATTTTTTCTCGCTTTTAACGTCACAGTCTAAGAGTTCTGAATGAAAAGAAGATCATTTGCTTTTACATTTACCAGTCATACAAATACCATTACAGAAAAACGAAACTTACAATTTGATTTTTCTAATAAATGGAATCACGAGAAAATAACGCTGCTGCTTGGTTTTAATGATTTTAAAACGATCTCTGTCTCAAAATGTTGTAAAGAGAGATACTAATGACAGCGATTTAATCTTGGTTTTAATATATTTCTAGCAAAGAGAGGGAACGATATGATTTTGGGATTAATTCAGAGATATATCGTGCGGTATAAATATACACTAGACTTGTTGCTTATTACATTTTTTATATGAAAAACAAACTTTTCCATGGCGAAATTAAATATTGTTTATGTACAAAATGTTCACATGAGAATATATTGAATTGGGACAAAAGTTCGTAGCGTTACTTTATTTGCGTCATGTCTACATGTTTAAAAAAAAATGGCAAATATACCATTTGATATAGCAAAGTTGCAGCTTTAGAATCTGTTTTTTTTAAATTGCGGTACGATGATTTTTATTTACAAGTTATGAGTAATTAAAAAAAAAATGCTCTTTTTCTTTAATAACAAAAAATCTGAGGGATGAATATTTTTTATAAGAAAAAAATTAATTTCAAGTTGAGTATTAAAAGTTAATGTTTAGAAATAAGACACACTGTATAATCCGAATATTGTACGAAGTGACCTCATCATCGTGAGACAAATCCTTGTCAACAACGCGAGACATGATCGATTTAGTTCAGTGCGAACAAAAGACCGTGATAGTTCAAATACCAACAAGCTTCCTTGCAAAAACTCGTTTCGAGAAAAGAATAGGTAAGTCATATCGACGTGGTGGGCACAGTAAAAATTACAGCCGATCGTTCGAGTGGAATTTTGACATATTTATCAGTTTCCAAATTTTGGATAATATCTAATAATAAATTTATCTCGCAGTCGTGAAAACGTCACTTCTTATAACGCTTTTTATAATGCTTATACAATATATCTTAGACTTCTAACGTATTATTTCTTTTCGTTAGTAAGTTCTTTTGTCGATGTGGAATTGATTTTTTATTAAAAATCTCAAGAAGAAAAATTACCATTTATATTGTTTTAAAATTTAACGATATATATATTTTTCAAACTTATTCATAGCTATCAATTAACAAGACAGGTTTGTCTTCGTCAAGTCATGCAAATACGCAATAAAAATGCATAAATGCAGCATAAATGTAATAATCGTGCACGATAATAGAAATCGCGATAATGTTCATACGCGACGTAAAATACGTTTTTACATGTATATTATATAGATACTCGATAAAGCAAGTGCGTTTAGCAAGCAGGACGTTTTTGCCCAAGGTTGAAACTGTTACAATTCAAAGAAATCTTGTTGTCATATGTAAATAATATTTTGAGAGAATTATCGCGTCTTGTTATGAATAAGATCACTATGTGTGACTTATTCTCTTCTTATTATATCTTGTTAGTAAAGAATATATATATATATATATAATATTTAACTGTTAAAAAAATTCAAATAACTTTTTAAAGAATAAAATTTTACTTAAAAAGCCACAAGTAAATTTTACTTTAATCTCAAAAAATCCCAACACAATATCTGTCAAGTTTTTCTCTTTGGAGCTATTGATTTTCGCTCAAATATAAAACTTATACAAAATTAAAACTTCCTCTTGAGACCTAAATTTCATTAAAATTCATCTCGAAAATTTAAGTGGATTTTCTAAAATTTCTAGCTAAAGAAATACAATGAGAAAAATTTGATAATCTTGTGAATCTTCCGAGTCGCAATATTATCGATTAAAGATAATAAACATAATTCATAATAGAAAATAGCAATACGTTGATAGGCCTAAGAAGATAATATACTGATCGCAGTATTTCAAGCTCGCTATAACTATTATTTCAGGAAAACAAGGTTTTTCACTCGTACACAGGAGACGTCCCTGGAGCTTTACCAACAATTTTTGCCCACAATGAATCAATTAAAATCTCCTCGTAATCGCCATTCCATGCAAGTAAGTGTCTACAAATAATCTATGATCTTACAGAATTTATAAAAGCTGCAAAAGTTGTGCGGTTTATTTGAGGGACAGTTTTCAAGTACATATGTTGGTCCCTATTATCGATGTATACAACTTATTCTTTATAGTAAAATTCTTATAATAAACAATTTCAATTATAAAATAAGGGATTAGTGATTGATATATTATTCGTGAAAAAACTTTGAAACTTTTAGAATGAATCTCACTTCGAAGAGTGAAATCTCAATCTTAAAGGTTGAAAATTGAACTATCCTTTTTCAAGACTAGCTCAATTTTTACTCTTTAGGGTGACATTCCATTCCAAAGAATTCAAAGAACAAGTATGTGTGGAAGTAAATATGTCAGACATTGTATGCTCTTTATAACTCAATCTTTGTTAAAACTTATAGTATAATGATGACATTGCATGTAACGTGCATTGGATCTGATATCAGGATATTTGAAAGTTGCCTCTCAAATAAATCGCAAAAAATTTTAACATACTTGTTATTTTTCCATTAAGGAGAATTTTACATTTTTCTGAACATGTCAGACGATTTATCGATTCTTGTGAACTGTTTTTTAGATTTTAAATTAAAACTAGTAAACGCCAAATTTGTTAATATAGAGTAAACCACACACGAGAATTTGTTTCAGCTTACAAATAAGCCACGAAAACAAGATGATCAACACTTTACACCAAGGAAGTTTACTATTGCTAAGAAAGTCCGTTCATTTCCGGATTCTAATTCAGATCGCTTTCTGAAACAGTTTCCTCCGGGGAAACTATCGCAACAGCATTCCAAGGATAATTCGTTTAGTCATTCGATTCTCAATCATGAAGATTCTTTGAACGAATATCCAAAACTGTACAGTCCAAGACCTATGATTGCCAGTTCATTGAGTTGTTCGAGTGAGAGTCGGTCAAGCTCTTCGGATGACAACCTAGCGAATCATTCGCCAATTCATCAGCTGGATGCCGATTCTCCAGATCATTTCGAGTATTTTCGAATGTTTGAAGATGCTAGCGTAACGGATGTACTCGGTCCGAATTTCTCAAGTACTAACTATCACGAGAGCTGCAAAGTGAACTGTGAGACATTCGAAGATCTCAATATGAATCTTCTGAAAATCGATCTGTTGGACGACATCTCCTCCAGTCGACAATCACTCATACATGAGGAACATAGCCCAAGTGCTCAGGGAGATGTGCTCAACGATTCATTAATAACATTGATGACGAAAAATCTGGAGAAAGACGAGAACGATATAGTTGTACCATCACGAGAGCAGCAAACTCATAGTCCAAGTAATCAAAGAGATCTATCCGATTTGCCACTCATACCGTCGATATCAGAGGAATTAGAGATAGAGAATGAAATAAAGAAGGAAAATTACTCGAGACAGCAGTCATCTGCGAGACTCTTAAATGTAGAAGAGAATGCAGTCAACACAATATTGATGGTGAACAAGGAAGAAGCGACGAAAGAAACGGAGGAGAACCGATCGTTTAATCATTCTGTGAGAGCCATGACGTCGTATAAATGCAATGATCATCCATGCACTCAACTATTTTATTGTCAGACTTGCTGCAGGACAATCTGCAAGGAATGCGCCACTCAGTGCATTCATAAACATGTAACGGTGGAGTTTGTAGAATTCCTCGAATCCGTTCAACGTCAGGCTGAAGAGGTGCTGATCGAGGCCTATCTCGGGATCGACGTTCTCGTGGATGATATGGAAAATATGGGGGTGAGTCAATTAATTGCTTGAGTCAATTAATTATATTACATCGTATGCTTCTTTTGTAGTTGGACATAGCAGCATTAGATCAAAGAACCAGGGAGGCGCTGACTGATGTGAAGTACTTTTCACGTAGAATGTGGTCCGCAGTGGAAGAAAGAGAGAAGAAATTGTTTAAACAAATTGTGGAAACGCGTCGGTGGAAGTACGAAGTTCTTCAAGAGAAGTACATGAATTTAAAAGAGGATAAGGCACGGCTGGCACAGGCCATCAATGCACTCAAATGCGCCATCCAAGAGGCGCGATCATCCCCTGACGATCTTTTACAAAAAAAAGATATGGTATTGGCTGAGGTACATATTTTATTATACACAAATTTATTTAACTTTTGTTACAAATATATCTATGCAGTTGTGTCTCTAATTATTAACATCTTTTTTCTAAGATTCTAATTAACATTAATATAATATTATTAAATTGCTCATTGATTTAATTTGTAATATTACTACTCCAGTTCGGCTTATGATGCGTTTCAAGACTGAAAACGATTTCGATTCGTAGTTTGCAGAACGGGATACATATATAAATTCATGCCAAAAATATTATTTTAGCACTAAAAAAAAGATCATAGTTTAGACCGTTAAGGCTTTAGTTACTCCTCAATTGCGAGTTTATAAAGACATTTCTTAAATTTTATAGATTTGGCAGATTCGTCAAAATCGGAAGACAAAGGCCCGGTCACTCCGAGATGAGAACTGGATCTCTTTCAAGAGTTCCGATAACAACGTGCTGTCCGTGATCGCCAACGGGGGAAACATTTTAGTCAACGGCCCGGGCACGATCGGAGATCGTCTACCGAATCGCGATTACAAATCGTTGCAATCGTACTTCCCGTACGGTATAAACGAGCAAATGATGCAACCGATTCCGCGCGGTCGTCCGATAACTGACTACGATCATAATATCTGTTTGCCTAATCGAAAACACGAGTTGCAAGTTAAGAGCACGGACGTTATAATTCTTGGCTACTTTGGTGAAAACAATCCTGATAATCTTTGCCGTCCGTGGGGATTAATTTGCGACAACGAAGGTAACATTATAATTAGCGATAGATCCAATAATCGTATACAAATCTATCGCGAAGACGGCACGCTCGTCAGAAAATTCGGAACCTACGGCAACGGCCCTTGTCAATTTAATCGTCCAGCCGGAATTGCCGTCGATGCCAGACGTCGCCTCATCGTGGTCGATAAGGACAACCATCGCGTTCAGGTTGGTGACACATTACATAGCAAACACAAATTAACAGTAATGTAACTGTTAATTATACGCCTATATTATATTACAGTTTTTTGTTGAGAAA
>Ga0157363_1004408_pt1 | contig 12970 bp, 8 predicted proteins | sample AttsexASBM1_FD_111477 | JGI IMG/M metagenome (GOLD analysis project Ga0157363, IMG submission 111477) | Fungus gardens microbial communities from leaf cutter ant in Ribeirão Preto, State of São Paulo, Brazil - Atta sexdens ASBM1 | ecosystem: Host-associated > Fungi > Mycelium > Unclassified ...
AAGCGCGTGATCATAATGAACGCAGTCATATGCTTATATGACGAAAAATGACGATCGAAAATGATGATTTCCATATTAAATATTCTTCATTTCTTGTCACAGCTATGAGATCGTCACAAATGCTGATAAGGCTCGGAACAAGAGGAGAGATTGGTGGCCTTGATATCAGCGAAAAAAATAGGCGATACATGGTATGTGGTTTCCTAGTTGCCTAATTAGGTAGTTGCCTATTACTATTACTTACTATTAATTACTATTACTATACCACGTACCGCGTATCGTGCTCCATGTAATTGCACCCTGAAACAGATGTCGGAGACATTCTCCGGAAATGTTCTCTGAGTATCAATTATGAAATTTTATCCCTAGGATGAAAAGTGAAAAGTGAAAATTTGTTGAAATTAATGGAGAAATTTCTCATTTTTCACTTTCTATTCTACAGATAAAGTTTCATGATCGATACCCAGCTTTAATTGAAATTCTACAAAGTTACTAGAATGGTTAATGGCTCCTGCACACTGGACGCGGAAACGCGCGGCAAAATGTGAGTCAATAAACTTACAGCTCCTAACATGTTGATTATTGGCGTCGCATTTTACTATGCTGCAAGCGTTTCCGCGTCCAGTATGCAAAAACCGTAAGTTAACTGGAGCTTGATAAAGTCATCTTTATGAAAAAAAACAGAAACATATAATTGTTTTATGGCGCCAATTCCAACTTCGTTGTGAGATCGGTCATTAAATTACGTTACCATGATCTCATACTTTATAAAATAGACACATCTGAAATTATTATATATACATCTACAATATATAGATAAAAATCTTGAAAATATACTCAAATATATCGATTTGTCTGTTTGTTCATTACTATTAAGGTACCTTTTCATGCTGATACTCGATGCTCATTTTCGGTGTCAAAAAATGAGCACGTAATAGAAATTAATGAATATCAAGCGTCAATTTTGATCACGTGACCTAGTTGACGCTGAAAATGAGCGTCAAGCATCAGCATGAAAAAGCATCTTAAAAGTCCTATATATAAGTCCTATATATCTTAAAAGTCTTATATATAAGAGAAGCGATTCATCCCCACTACCATCTCTAACATATTTTGCCATGTTTCGCTCATTCCAGTTCTGTCATACTTGATTTACTCCATTATAAAAATGAATTCCGTTAAGATAAGATTAAGCAAGTATTAATGTTTTTATGTTTTTTTGTTGAATAATGTAATGCTTAAGTAAAGCAATTACAAATGTAAACACATAAAAAGATGAACTATATATCTATTTTAGATATGTGTATGTATTAGTTCAGCTACAGACAGCTATAGAAAGGAAACATATGATAGCTCTCCACTGCGGACACACAATATGGCTGGATATTAATTAGGTAGGGATATCACCAATCAGAAATCGCCAATATTGCTTCTCTCATATATAGGATTCTAAAGTTACATTTTCATGCTGACGCTCAACGATCGATTTATCAAAACATGTTACATGAACAAAATTTACGAATATACCAAGCATTAATTTTCATCACATAACCTGTTTTGATGCTGAAAATGAGCGTTGAGCGTCAGCATGAAAAAACATTCTAATTGCTATACTAGAGAACCTCAATATGATGAAAGGGATAATATGATGTATTCAGTTATAGCATACCTATAATGGATACTTTCCAATTGCTTAACACAAACGTAGGAATGCATAAAGTGTAACATTGTGTACGATTCAATTGGAACAGAATGTATATGCTATGCACGGTTGAGATCCGTTTCGAATAGAGTTAGATTAAATGTAGCTTTTTCCGCTTACATTAAACATAAAAAAGTAAGTGCTGACCATTCAATGTCTTCCAGCCTTATTTGAGCCTTGTATCCAATCGGTCCGAGACTTCGGATAAAGAAAGAATACATGACCAATCGCAATGGTCATGTAATCAAATTGTTTAAATGTAATTTGTTAATTTTTTCTCTGTCCGAGATCTTGGATCGATTTCTAGCATCGTGGACATCGGACTTTATAGCCGCCGCAGTTAGTAATATGTGATTGTCACTAGAAAACACAAGCTTACACAGTCTTCGACTGAGTACAGATGTGTAGTGTTGTGTCAACAATAATTGAAACGCAACTTGTGTCGCCGTGTGCACAAAAGTGTCTAAAGATATCGCAATTGGAGCACCCAATGGATGCATTCAGTACTATAACCGCACACTAAGCGCTCAATGAACTTTTGCATTTGATTGGTTTATATTTTAGATTTAACGTAATATGCCAATTAGCTGTAAGAGCTTACTAAAATTGTAGTACTGAATGCACTTAATGAATCGGGTGCCCATGCAGCGGAATAATGTAATGATTTCGGCACACCAGTGCGATGTTCGTCGCGCGCGACACGCGATATAAGAATATACCTTTAGAATGAAAACATCGGTAAAACTATATACTTATTGAATATCGCGTGTCGGAGACATAAGAGTGAGATTACATGTAACGCGGTACAGAAACTAAGTAGATAACTATAGAAATCGCGCAAATCGTGCCGCTTGCTTTTTTCTCCTCTTACATGTAGCGTGATAAGCGGCACGGGCCAATGACAAATTTACATTACTAAACACTTTTTAATAGAATTAATTAATTTAAATACAATTATTAAGTAAATTCATTGAAAAAATAAGAGTATGATGAAATATGCATAAAAATAAGTTAATATATTTTTAAAAATTCATATTAAAGTTTATTTGACATTTGTGTGGATATATTAGGTGTAGTAAAAAGAAATCCATTATTTTTGCATGAAATTGAATTACTACACCTAATATCATAGGATGCGATTACATGTAGCGCCGTACGCGGTACAGAAAAAAAATAAAAGGTAACTATAGGAACCGTGCTGCTTATCGCACTTCATATAAATCATATAGAGAAGAAAAGAAGTAAGCGACACGGTTTGCACGGTTCCTGTAGTTACCTAGTTAGTTTCTGTACCATGCTATATATGTAATCGCATCCTAATGATATATCCATACAAACTTACATAAATACATAAACATATGCATAAAAAAAATTACCCAATCGCATTTCTCTTATAAAATTGTACGTAAAATGTAATTGGGTAATTTTTTTTATGCATATGTTATGCGGCTATGCAAATTTGTGGATATACTCTTACGCGAAACAAGAAAGAGCGGAACTAATCACAAACGTTTCGCACCAATTGCAATTGGCGCAGAACGCTTGTGATTGGTTCTGTTCTCGTTCCACGTTACGCTATTCTGCTGCATAGATACGCACTATGGTGGAAGGATTAATATGGAGTGCTTCCCAATTGCAATCCCTAGACACTTTCATGCTACACAAGTTGCGTTCCAATTATCCATTATCGTCAACACAACACTACACATCTGTACTCAGTCGAGGATTGTGTAAGGAGCTCCGCACAATAAAAGGAACAGGGAACAGAGAAAGAATTTCAATCTATCAGAAATCATGTATTGTGGAATACACAGTATCTGATAGGTTAAAATTATTCTTATTTTTAATTCTTATTTTCTGTTTTCTGTTGTAAACTTGTATTTTTTAGTGACAATTACATGTTACTAACTACAGCGGTTATAAATGAGGTTGGAAGACGTTAAGTCAGCTGGCACTTTTATTTTTTTTTTTATTTTTTATTTAATACAAGCGGAAAAAGCTACATTTAATTTAATTCTATCCAAAACGGATTTCAATCGTGTAGCATATATATTCTGTTTCAATCAAATCCTTGTTACACAACAATGTTACATTTTGTGCATTCTTGTACGTTTGTGTTAAGATATGTTAAACAATTGAAAAAAATCCATGGTGTATGCGGTTGGACGGTGATTCTTTCTAAATCTCCGCTGTCTCTTTTTATGGATGCCGAATGCGAATAAGAGACAAAGGCTACCAATGTAAAACGCGACATAGGATGGTATTCATAGTCTGTTTTTATTTTAAAACTGTCTTAAATAATGAGCGCGTTGACAAAGCGGCTAGCCTACTCGCCGAACAAATGAACATAATTGTTACTTATAAATCTAATCAATCATATTCAATCGTTCGGTAAACATCCTATCTATTTTGCCGTCTTGAACTCGCCCAATGTCTTAAAGCCTGTTCTACAGTATGCTTTTGTTTCTTTCCTGTTTCTTGCTTTTTGTTATTTTTTACATCTTGTCTTTTTGTTTCTTATCCTGTTTTTTGTTTTATATTGCTCGAAATAAAAGTTAATGAACTTTGAAAGAAACAAGAAATACGTAGCAAAAAATACAATTGTTGATAAAACGGTTGCAAAGGAAAAAAAAGCAAAAAGTAAAAAACAAGAAACAAAAAACAAAGAACACATTGTAGAATGGCTTAAGATGCTAATATTAGAGAGAAACCTGAGAGAGGAGTCCAACCTGTAACTGCAAGATGCTGCCGCGCACTAGCGCCCTTTGAAGAAATGGATGTTAATTACACAACAATATTCACCTTTTTACAATGCTTCTGATGGAAATAGATAATTTAAATCGCTAAAATAACTAAAATCTATCAAATTAATAAAGATTTCAACGGTTTCAGTGACTTATGCTTATATACTTTCATATACTCGAAGAGGTTTTATATATACACACAAAATAAATGAAATTAAGCTTATTGAATGAGTTTTTGCATGAAATGAAAAAATCTGAAATAAATAATGGCACGTGGTGCATTTGTAACAATTCGTAAAAATTAAAAATTAGATTGCCACGACATCTCCTTATGTATCTACTTAAGAACCAATCACAGAGAGATTGGTCACGTACCTTATTGGCATCTTTTTTCTAGATGTGACATTTATATTGCGCATTTTATATTGCGCATTTACTGCGCGCAGGCAATACTTTTAGATAAGGAAAAATGGGAAGTTAATCTATTATTGTAATTGAAGAACACATTATCGACAGTTGATATAGATTTACTATTATTAACAGAAATAATTATTAAATTCATGATTTGTTATTACATAAATGTTCCATAAATATGCATACTTGCAAAACTACAATCCTATATATTATAGAAAAATTACTTTTTTTTCTGCAGTTATTATCTCTGTTGAAAACATGGAGTATACAGTAGAGTCCTATATATAATATGAAAAGCGTCGCGATTTCTGATTGATTAACTCCCCATCTAATTAAAGCAGTCATATTGTGCCCGCAGTGGAGAGCTATCTATATTTCTTTTTTGAATTGGTATATATGCATACTTAAAATAGAGAATAAATATTTTTAGTATTTGATAAAAGTGAGAAAAAAATTTTAGAATAATCCAATAAGAAATCTATATTTCAATCGAAATATTAGAATAAAGAATAAGAAGATATATTTCAGTGTTTGTACACTTATTAGCTTAGGTTATAATATTATAATTATTGTTATAAACTTATAATTTGATTTATATTATTTTATTAATCGCTTCGTAGAACACATCTCTTCATTTGTTCAATATCAGAAAGCATCACATTTAATTTCTTTAAGTTTGCATCATGCTCGTGTTTCAAACAAATGATTGTTTGTGAAGCTTCATCAATTTAGACTCTCGGTTGATCGATGATTGATTTATTATTTGCAGTATTAGAAAGAGTTTTTGGATTGCATTGATCTCTCGAATTTTTTAAAAGTTGATTCATTTTGCCCTAAGAAAAATAGATATGTCAGAAAAACTTAGTAGAAAATTGACTATTTCATTATATATATATATATATATATATATATATATATATGTGTGTAAGTCGTTTGATAAGTTTGGTAAATTTCCATGAAATGGCGCTACAATCCATTTGATGACGCGACATCTCGAAAGATCCACTCTTCGAATCCCTTCAGACCAATTTCAGCCAGAAAGGACGTATAATTGGTAGTCATTTGAAGTAGGCTGTCTCAAAGCCTGCAAAATACTCATTGACGGCAATGACTTCCTCATTTGACGAGAATTTTTTCCCACCGAGCCAAGTTTTTAAGTTTGGGAACAGAAAGAACGGGGCCAAATCCGGAGAATAGGATGAGGAATCAATTCATAGCCCAATTCGTAATTTTGTCATTGCAACGGTCGACTTGTGGGACGGCGCGTTGTCTTGATGGAAGAGCACTTTTTTGCGCGCCAATCTCGCTTTAAATGACTACCAAACATGAACTATGCGTCCTGGCTGAAATTTGGCCTGAACGGATTCGAAGAATGGATCTTTCGAGATCTCGCATCATCAAATGGATTGTAGCGCCATTTCATGGAAATTTATCAAATTTATCAAACGACCTACGTACTATATATATATATATATATATACATTTACAAATGAAATATGAAATAATTAATGACAATTAAACTAACTTGATCTACGTAATTATTTTGTCATCTTTATGTATTTGCGAAATATTTTCTGGCAAAATAAAAATATAATTATATTACAAAAATACATAACGTTATTACAATAATGCATTCAATAAAATTATAAAACTAATTGTAGTACAATTAGTTGTGTAGTGCCATTTACCTTTTTGTGTAATATTTTTAATTGCATTATTTAATCGCTATATTATTCAATAAGAAAACACAAAACATTATTATTTACTTAATTACATTATTATTTACTCATCCTGACGGAGTTAATGATTTTTACAATGGGATAAATAGTTTTATGGGAACTGGTTAGCTAATCAACTGGAGTAGGCTAAATATGACGGTGCTGAACATGTGCTAAAGATAGTAATAGGGGATGAATGTCACTTTTCTCATATTCTCTCTGATTCCAGCCTTAGGAGCTACGCACAATAAAAGGAACAGGAAACAGAAAATAAGAATTTCAACCTATCAGAAACTGTATATTGTCACGTCTCAGGTCCGGTTCATGGTTTTGGATTAATCTAAGATTATAGGTGAGATACGGAACCCGCAATTCCGTGTGTTAGAGGAAAAACCGGCCGGGATTGTCCACTCTACTGGTTGGCTAGCGAACGCTGGATATAATAATTATAGCTGAGTGGATTGTTGTATCTGTGAAAACGATGAAAGGAAGTTAAATAATATATGAAATGTTCCTTATATACACACACACACACACACACACACACACACACACACACACACACACACACACACACACACTCTCTCTATTGTTAAATTTCATATTACAAATATATAGTACTTACACGCATTTCTGGTCTACTGTTGCATAAATTAAAACTGTCTACTTACAGAATTATATTCCATCTAAAAACAAATAGTAAATTTTTTGTAAATTATATTCATATATTTTTAAAATAATTTACAATGTATAGTTTGTACACATTGAATATAACCATTCTTTAAGTTATAATATATTAGAAATTCAAATATGAGATATATGTTAAATGTATCAAAATTTAAATGTGTCACATAATAGACATACGAATACATGTTCTAAATATATTAAGACAAAAATAGAAAGACTTTCTTAAAATAAAATGTTCTATATATGACATTTCTACTGATATTGTTGCAACATCATAATTGTTACATTCATTGTATAATAAATTAATTTAAAAAAAAAAATAACTTTGCATATCATTAATCACGTTATCATAACATATTTCATCATTATTTTGTGCAGACTTTTCTATAAAAGATTGGGTGTTCATACACGAATTGATTTTTAATGTATAATATTAGAGTAAGTCCTGAAATCATGAAAATAAAATATGTATATAAACAAAGTTTATATATAACAGATATATACTTATAAGATATATTCAAGTAAAAGTCTGTAATAATTTTTATAAAACATAAAATTAACCTTCTTGGAGTAACAATCTTCACTAAAAAAATTTAAATTGTCAAATAGAATCCATTTTTGTTTTGTAAATTTTCCTGTCTCACTTCTTGTTTTATTTTCTCGTAGTTATCTCTCTTTACGAAGACATATTCAATGTGCTTGACAATCTGAGACTATATAATACATAAAATATTGTCATCATCATTCATAAATTGTAATATTAGATATTTATACATAACATTATACATAACATTAGACATTTCAGAAAAAAATATTTTTAACAAAAAGAGTATAAATAAATATCTGATCTGAATGTTAATTTGCTTTTGATACTAATACATATACTAGCAAAAGACATTAATTGATTTAAGTAAATATGTAATTGATTTAAGTAAATATGTAATTAAAACTATTTAAATAATTTATTTATATTAAACAGTAAGTTAATAAAGTATATTAAAAAGTAATATTTAATATATGTACTTAGTTATTGGAAAAAATTATTTAAAAACATATTCAGTTAAATTGTGCATATCTAAAATTCCTAAAATAGAAGCCATCTCTCATGATAGTATCTCGAAATTCTTTAATCTTTTTATCATAAGAAATGGCTTAGATTGAATCAAATCTATTAAAAGCTCATCTATTTCTGATTTTATGTCAAGTGATCTTGTGTTCTGTATCAAAATCATCATTTTTGAAAATGCTATCCTGCAATGAATCGTGAAATTTTTTTTTCTAGCAATAATCATGTCTTTTAAACTGAAATTTGCCAAAACTAAATTCATGAATAAAAATATAATCTTAAAAAACAATTAGTCAAAAAGGCATAGGAAACAGGCAATAAAATTCAACACGTCGGAAAATTGTTTCCATTCCCTGTGCCACATTTTTTGTCTCATGAACCTCATGCATCTTTAGTGGTTTATGTTTGTATTAGGTTTGTAGTATAGGTTGTGAATCAAACTTATATTCCGGAGCTTTCATTGGACGATGCGTAATTCCTTGTTCCTTGCTTATTGCATGTGCCTATTATATTTAAAGGTGCGTTCCATTTCTTGCATGAAGCGCATGAGTATTTAATGCATGGCATGGAATGCAGAGTACGTTCCGTTTCTCTAATATACTCCATGCGGTTTTAGTAACGGAACGGATTCGCAGTGAATTCATGCAGTAAACATGGACGACAATTTAAAATTGATTGAATTACAAATGAATTCAATAATTACTGTCTTTTTTGATAAAAAAAAGATTTATATTTTTCGAGCAGCACTTAATACTAATCTTATTTTGCAGAAAAAAAAAACATATTATCAAAATGTCCAAAAAGGATGTTTAATACCTATTTCTAAAATATTAGAAATTTAACAAAAATTTTACAGAATATTCTTACATATTAGGTGCGGGAAAAAATTCGTGGCGTTAGATGGCATTAAAAAAACGCCACAAACTTTTTCCTATATCTAATATGTTCAGACTTGTAACAAAATCCGAAATTGATTCACTGTGAAGCAACTTAAAGTATATTATAAGAGTTTAAAATATAAGGATTTTAAGATACTAGAGATTTGAGATACTATCACTGTCAAAAATTTTTCATTTTTTCAGAAATAATTAGCAATAGAAATTCAAAAGTACATTTCTGCATTTTAGTTATGAGTAAATAATAAGATTATATACAATCTTTATTATTCAAACCATATGAAAACATATATTCATCAAAATCAAATTTCAGGAACTTTTTGTTGCAATACGTACAAAACATCCTTAAAGTCCGTTATTTTTATTTTTCTCTACCTATTTTTAAGGATATGACTAATGTAAACTAATCTCTATCATATTATTTTATATTAAGGAATTTAAACGATATGAAAAATAGCAGTAATATATCAATATATTAATTTTTCAGTATTATATAAATCAGGGATTAAAAGCCGATATTCTATAGCGATATACGCAAAACCGAGATCTAAATATCAGTATTGAATGTTAAATACCGGTATTCAATCGAAATTTTTATAATATCAGTATATGCATAATTTTTCGGTAATACCAGAATATTATACGTATATATATTATATAATATATGTATATATGAAATAAATTAAATTAAACAATTTTTTGGGTATTCTGAGCATCCTACTTACGTAGCTTTAACTCTTACGATTTTAAGTACACTCGCCCCAGCAGAATCATCCATGATTTCAGTTTCGCGCTAAAATATGTTGAATGCATAAGCTACATGAACTGCCTCAGTTCGAGAGATGAGGCACTTCATACGGTCTCATGCACCGGAAGAGGCGGGGTCATGCAATTAGTGATAGGTTGAATCATGCATGCAGCGAGTGTGCATGAAGAGAAACGGAACGAACTTCTATGTGCATCATGCAAGAAACGGAACGCACTCTAAGTCTTAAGAGAGAAGTTTTGCGATTCGAACGCCGCCTACCGAGCATCACCAATGCCAATTCAAAAACCTAATTTTGATCACACTTTTAAAGCCTAGTTCGGCCTCTTATTCTCTATACTCCATGGTTGATAATCAAACTGACGATAACACTCTGAAATCACAATTTAAAAAAAAAGTCGAGTATTATTGTGTTCTAAATGCATAAATACGTCTATTAAACTAATAAATTATAAAATTAGTACAATATTATCAGTTTTTAACTCTCTTAATCATTTTAACATTCACAAAGACGTGAACTCCTGTAAGGATGTCTTTAATAACATCTCGTCAGTAGCCAGACTTTCCTTTAAGGGTCTCTAGATATATCTAGAACTTTACTTGGCACTTGATTGATAAGATTGGTCACCGTACGCATTCACTGCAGCTCATGTAGTACGGTGACAGATAACAGTGACCTAAAATTGTAGGAGTATTAGGCCATATTCAAAGCATGTTCTCCGTCTATAGATATTCATAAATCATCTAATTATGTTCCAATATTTGTACAATTTCAGGTGTTAAGATACATTGTTACTATCTGTATAATTCATTACATTCAGCTTAACACAAGATATCCGATATCCAATAGAATTTAACTAGCATACAAGTTTGTTAAAAAATTACCTTATGATTATTTTCAATCGTAATGAATTATTTCTCTTCAACCAAAAAATGCTAATTATCAGGAAATAATATAAAACTATTTTATCTGATAGATTTTTATTACAAGATTTCAACAAGGGGAGAAAGAGTACAAAAACATACATACACTGACGAGATACTACTAAAAACAGCCGAAAATAAAACTTAATAATATCCGATTTTTAATTAAAACTGTATTTTTAATATTGATTATTTGAGTTTGATTAGCAATAGATAACTGTGGAGAAAAATTGTAATTTTTCGACAATATGCAAGATATTATAGTATTAAAAGTATGCGTACCTATTTATACAACATTGATATAATAAAAAATCATAAATTCAATATTATCCAAATAATTTATGTTAATAATTGCAAATTTTTATCAATTGTCATAAAAATTTGACTAGGGCCAATCTTTAAAAGTATCCTATCAGTGATACACATCATCTTTTTCTTCTCACACATGAATATAACTATATATATATATATAAACGTATAAAAATAATAAAATCCTATAAGTATAATTTATTATATTAAAGTAGTTATCGTCCATCATAATATATTATCGCATCGTAATTACTACTTCAATGAGATAACTTTCTCAATATGATTCTTAAGAGTCTCTAATTGATGCATTGTCTCAGGATCTAGTGGAGGAATATTTGACATGCGCAATCCTTCTTGTGGTAATAAGGACATTACATTACCATTACTCAAAGGTACATTAATATTAGCAGTTTTTTCCTCGACGACAGCAGAGACCAAGAGTGGACTGCCTTGCATGCTAAGAACCATTTCTCCTTGACGCGGACGCCTTAATACGTTCAATGGTGTGTTAGGCTTGACTTTTGGTGTAACGACATTATATACATTGTTTATAGGCTTCAGCATTGCTGGTGTCTGAAAATTACTGCTTAGTAAAGACTTTCAGATAGTCCTTGCATTTGAACTTACCATTGTCTGATTAATTTCACTGAGTTTGGCTCTGCTTGCTCTAGTTGAACGTGTTCTCTTGGCTGGTGTTGCTTTAGTCAATGCTTTAGCGACTCGCGATGTACTGCCTACGCTAGTACCTCCGGTCGCATATCCATCGTCAGATGCAGCGGTACGTTTAGTAGCTTTTCCTTTTCTCACTTTAGGAATGGCGGGTGGTTGCATATGAAGATCTTTGACTGATGAACTTACCTCGTTAAAGTTTTCTTTCTCATTGTCATGGTCATGCCTGTCTATTAACTCGCCCAATTTCATTTGACGAATGTCTTTTGGTAAGCGGGAAATTATAACATCGATACAAGTCACGTAGGTCTTTAAATCCGCCATTGCATCGCGTTCCATCTTGGCGATAGAGAGCTGTGTGCGTTTCTCAAAGGTCTTTACCGCCGCATCGCGTTCCTTCATCGAGTTACTCGTCGCTTTGTTGCGCTTGGTTCTTGGCATTTTGATGCACGTTACGTCAATGTACGTCAATAAATCTCTCGTACGTGTGTTGAAAAATTATTCTCCTTCTTTCTCTTTTTCTTTAGTGGCTAGTTTTTAACAAATATAACCCGACTAAGATAAGCGACCGTTACCAGCTCAATTCAATTTGTTTACCGATAATGACCGCGACAAGCACTGACTAGGCGCGCCGCGCGCGGATCATGAACAAGACTATTCTCCCTCCCTTTTAAAAAAATGCAGACAATTTTCAGCGCCACCATTAGTCACTCGTCCAATTGCGGATTCTGTAAACGTTTTATCGACAATTGTCACTAATTTGTTGTTAACTAACGACAGCCAATGACAGTCGCGCTTTCTTCCAAGATTGTCCTGTCATTGGCTGTCGCTAATTTCCGATAACGACAATCATCGAGAAGACGTTTAGGCCAGAATCAGACTATGCATTGAAGATTAAGATTAAAAATTAAAGATTAAAATTTCATCAATGAGGACAAGAAAATTTTGGCTGCTTTTGTTCTGATTGGTCAATCTTCAATCTCATTCTTCAATGCGTAGTCTGATTCCGGCCTTAGAGAATCCCGCTATAAAAGTGGCGAATTAAAATGAAACTTTCGGTAAGCCAAGATACAAA
>Ga0157363_1004409_pt1 | contig 12970 bp, 5 predicted proteins | sample AttsexASBM1_FD_111477 | JGI IMG/M metagenome (GOLD analysis project Ga0157363, IMG submission 111477) | Fungus gardens microbial communities from leaf cutter ant in Ribeirão Preto, State of São Paulo, Brazil - Atta sexdens ASBM1 | ecosystem: Host-associated > Fungi > Mycelium > Unclassified ...
CTGAATTTAGATGATTTAGATAATACATGTTTATACAAAATTTAAGAATTTGATTTAAATAATTATTCCTCATAATTATTACTGAAATAACTTGATTATATTTCTTTTTTATTTTATTCTATATTTAAATATGTATACACTAAATAACTTAAATATGTACAATATGATATTGTTCTAAAATAATTATCCTTTCTATTTTGAATATTTAAAAACCTCTCAATTGCGTTTATATAAAAATTATGATGAGCGCTGATAGACTAAGTCAGCAAATAGAATATGCAAAAATGAACTTTGATCGAAATTTGCCATGTTTGCTATTTCTCGCAAATGCCTTCTATATAAATCCCAGTATGACTTCCCAATATAAACGTATAGCCACGTTTGCATTTCGTTCTGACGTGTGACAATGAATGACTGTTGTTGCGTAAATGCGAATGCGGTGTGTTGGAAAATGAGGATATCCCAAAGAATCGATATTTCCAATTAAATAGTGTTGGATGTTGAATTTAATATATTTAGTTACGCAACTAGATTGATACGTTTTTTCCCTATACGTGACAATATTCCTGAATCTGCGAGAAATTAATTAATATATATAAAAATAAAGGGGGGTTGTACCGTAGAATTATAACAGCAAGCAATAAATAAAATAAAAAACAACAATTAAAAATGAAATATATAGTCTTATTCTATTTTCTTCTGTAGATATTCATATCGCGTATAATGCTAAAAATGGAGTAAAGGAAGATTATGTACTATGTACATCATGTCTGTATGGATCGTCTTCCATCGATATAAATAACGCAATTATATAAAATATCTTAAAAGTATCGCTACATTTTTCATTTGTAACTTCTTTTGCACGTATCAAGTTTTTTCTTCTTTAACGAAGATATCGAGGCATCATTTTCTTTCGTTACATCAACTTTAACGGATAAAAATATTTTTAAATATATTTTATGACGATAAGTCGGTAATAATTTCTAATCAATAGAGTTCATGGAAATAATACTTTATTATTTAAGTAGCGGATTTACTATTAACATGTGAACCTACGATGATTAATATATTTATAGAATTTAATTCTCCGAGCTAAACATTCAAGAGCTAAACAAGAAAAAGGAATCAGAAACGGAAGCTTTGCAGGAAAAGCAAATAAAGATTTTCACCTTTAACATTAAAGGCATAATCTGTTGAAAATTTTACCTAACGTGAAGGTTACTTAATTTAACACAGAGGTGACATTTGTATTTTATGGGAAATTAACACACACATCTAATAAAAGAAGAAATGTAAGAAAACACAGAACTTTTTCAAAATAATGCTCCATTATCTTTTCATTAATTCTTCAGTTATCCTTAATATTTTTACGTAATAATTAAAATCATTTACACGATATATTAATCCATTTGCACGATTTATCGCAATTAATCCAATTAAAATTTAAACTCGAAAGTAAATTTTAACGAATAATGTTCGCATCGAAATTCGCTACATGTTCCAACAATTATTCTTCATTTCACAGACAAGTCGCCCATCGTCGCCATCATCGTGTTCATCGCCGATTCACCTTCATGATATCACGTAAATCTTCGTAGAATATACGTTGGCGCGATGCAAATAAATTGAGTATAGAGGTTCTTCGCGACCGAGAAGAGATTATGGTAATGCGAGATTACGTCGTATTTAAGTGGAAGCCGCTTGCTACCCAGTCAGCAGTTCGCTATTAATGTCAGACTTTCGCGCGACTCTTGCGCCTGCGTGAATGCTAATTAGAATAACAATGCTGGCTTGACAGAGAGCTAACGAAATACTGAAGTTAATTGAAATATTCTATCGCGCGGTGATAAACGGATGGAACTGAATCTGCGAAGTAATTATACAACGCTGAAGACACGCCAGCAGAATTACAGCGTTTATAAAATTAATTCTTATTTTTTATAATAATTTATGTATTAATAATGATTTCAAAATAATTTCAGGATAATAATTTCACAATTTTAAAACAATATTTGATCTCCCTTACAAAAATTTAATCACGAAATATTTAGTAAAACATTTCTGAAGATTCATCATAAAACGGTCTATATCAATTATATATTTACTGCTAAACGATTTAATCTTAAATAAAATATGATAGTAAACGACTGCTTATTATGTTAGACACGCGCCAAGTTATATGAATCAAAGTGTTCTCAGTGAACTTTTATCAAACTTCAAGAAAAATGATCCCAACATCGGGAATTATTTTCTTTCTCTTGTCATTAGTCTGATTAATTTATTATTGGCATTAAAATACGATTTTAACGACTTGTTCTTTTTTATACACAACTAAATTGCGATCGTTACGATGAAAGCAATCCTATGATAAAAGAACGGTGACGAAATAATTTTCTTTATGTCTCTTTAATAATTTACTAGTGAATTATATTGTTGTTTTTATAAATGCAATGACGTAGAACCACAAGTAATAAATGATTTTGTTTGGACAATCTAAAATAAAAACACATGATAAACATAAATAAAACTGACAAGTTTTGAGTTTTCACATAAATACTGTATAAAATTTGACAATTTCTTTGACCTAGAAAAAAAATATCATTTTAATATTTTTTTATTAGTCAACTAATAGAGACGGTTACATTATTAGTTAACTAATAGAGGTTTCTGTCGTCTGAGGTACCGCCCGGCGCAAGAGCCAATTTGCACGGAGAATTTAATTGAAAAATGTGACCGAGCACGACAACGGGCGGAGATTACGCGGTAGAAACGTGCAGAAAATTCACGGGCGTCCGCTGCAATTAGGCATGATCAAGCGATTTACTTTTGACATTAAGTTGATGGTATGAACGGTGACAAAATACGTATAGCTAAAGCCTGACAAATGATGGCGATGTTGTAAAATGATTCGCCAATTTCGTTCATAATTGATGCAAATTTTTATCCTATGGATTTTTATACGTCTTTACATATTTTATTAATTCGTTCGTAATTTTATTAATCTATAAATAATTTAATATTTATTACGGGAAATTATTACAGAGAAAATTATAAAAAAATAAGATATATATGACTAACAAAAAATATAAACAGCAATTTGTCATTATATTTACAGATAAAAATAATGTCAATATTATATATATATATATATATATATATATATATATATATCAGAAATTCTAAAAATAAATTAGTGTACGTCGCGTTGAATTACATTTCTCAGCCTGTCTTTAATTATTTCCCGCACTTTGCCAGAATTCTTTGATGCAATCGCGATACTAAGCATGGGGAGAGATAGCCCTTAAAGTCTTTCGAAATTCCGAACAATCCCTCACGAAACTGCTGGACTGATAGTAAGGGATTAAACGGCGAAACCATGACAGCAGGATTTAATGGGAATGTAAATAATCCAAAGAATTCTCACGTAGACAGAAACGGCTGTTAGAAGAATTTAATATCGGTACATATCATCAAATAATATGCAAGTCGCTGACAATATTTGGTATTTCCGATCTTGTAATTAGTCGCACTTTGATTTAATCCCTTCGATAACGCGACGGCTGGAGGATTAAAGCGATCGATCAACGACGATGTGGAACACTGTTGACGATCAGTATCGCTTAACCTTAGGTGAAAGATGTCAATATTTTACTTTACATGAGGAAAACTTCTTCTAAAAACAAAACTTTTCTTCCCTCCTTTATCAGAACAAAATAAAAAAAGGACATTTCGAATTTAAAACAATATAAATTGGTGTATAAAAAGTATCCATTTTGTTAAAATTCTCAAAATTTTCCTTAAGCACATAAAAATTCTTTACTTAGCTGGGTATTTTTAATTCTATAATTAATCCTTAGCGGCGCGCGGTGTGAGTTAATCTATTTAAATAAGGATCTCGTTATATAAGCACTGGAATCGAAAAAATACTGAAAAACTGAGTCTAAGTAATTTTATGCAAAAAAGAAGTACATGAACGAAACAGAAAAAAGGCGCTAAAGTGCACGAAAGAACGGAAAGTGGCACAAAATCTACTTTTATAAATCTCATTGTTTTAATTCCACATAAGTTCAATTGTATCCAGGGCTTTCCCTGGATACAATTAAGAGATTTTAATACTATTATTCACATACCACGTGATCTGTTTTATATATATATAATGAATTTACACATATTATAGTACTTCTTTTTTAAACACTTTTTAAACAATACTATATTTTTTGGTGTCTAAAAAGATATCAAACGTTTTAAAAATTCTTTACGTAAAGCTACATTTAAGATTCCTGAGTATAGTATATGTTTTAACAATATTTATTTTTCAAGTTATTAAAAAATTCTTCTTAACAAAGCTTTAACTAGTAGGTATCACTTGTTGCAAATTATTTTTTGCTATTAATTAATTATGTATGTCATTTGAAGTTAAAATATTTTCCTAACATTATTAGTGATTTATGTCCCAACAAAATATATCTAAACTATGTTCCAATTAAAAGTTGTGCGACAAGAATTAACCTCATTTTTCTTTGAAATTAATGATACCGGCATGAGATATAATATCTGAGTAAATAATCTGAAAGTTCTTTCATAACGGATATTGAAGTTTGCCACTATTATAACATTGTAAGAATAATAGGACTGGAACTACATTCGATTCTATAATTAATACATGAAAATGATCATTTAATCAAAACAATTGAGTGTATTCTAATCTGTCTAATGAAATAACAATTAATATATATGCCTATTTATTACTAAAAAGTATTATCGATTTCAAAATAAGAACATTTTTTTACTGTTCTAATAGATAATAAATATAGATCCGTGACTCTAACGTAAATTATTTCAAAATATTGAAAACTTTTCCATCGTATAGCTTGAAAAAGTTCAATTCATTTAATGAGGAGTAAAGTAATTACTGATGTTACCAAAACTCAACGAAATCGGTAACAATTATTGATTTTTTTGAGTTGTACATGATTGATTTGTTATGTAATACGTATAATACATAAAAAGACTTTCATTTTTATGTTTCGTTTATAAACATTTCATTTGAGCTTTATTAAAATTATTAATAAACATGATCAATATCAAATATATCGAGATTGGCAACGTCATATATGTACATTCAATATATTGTATTGATCCATGATGAATTTTAATAAAACACCTCTATATATATTTTAAAAACATTAAAATATCTTTCTGTATCTTTCAGTGACGTATGGATTTAATTTAACATGTTGAAGATTAAAATCCGATAATTTTAACATAATATCAATCTCTCCCTCTCTCTCTCTCTCTCTCTCTCTCTCTCTCTCTCTCTCTCTCTCTCTCTAAATTAAATTTTTCCTACAGAGGTTTTCATTCACAACTTAAGCTGATCCCGATCACATAACACGAATAGTCAGAAAATCTTCGATTAAAAGAAACCATCACATCGATTCTCGAATCCCACGTAATCCCATGCCTATCGCTACTTATCTGACCCAGTTTTCGTACGTTTTCTATATAAAAAAAACATAGAGAAATTTCTGTTTAATCAGACTTCTGTCGTGCAGCCACGAATATCATCGCCATCGTAATAATAATGTTCAATCTCATGCGTCCCCGATTCTTCCCTAAAAATAATAAACATAATCCTGATAAAACACAGGGCAAGTATACCTCAATTTCAAAAAGAGTCTCTGCCGATCTCTTCAAAGTATAACCCTTCATAGTATAACAACGAACTTGCCATTAAATTCTCAATATCCCGTAGAAATAATTACTCAAAAGATCCGTCCATCAGATATTATGAAAAGGTGAAAAATTGTCTTAAAAAAAGGAAAAGCTTAAATAAACTTTAGATATCATTTCACTTTTTTAACATAGTTGAACGAGGCAAGCCAAAAAAAATACAGTAAAATAATATTTCTAGTTTCTTGTTCGTAGTTAAAAATTATATTCTAAATGCGTGTGTGCATGAGATACTTCCTCAAATTTTCCAATCTGTTACTATTGTAAAATTTTCTTTTTATTCAGAAATATTACAAATAAACATTTTTCCTGTTCTTCCTGTTTTACTAACTAATTTTTGTTTATTTAATTTTTTCAATTATCTAAATATTAATATTACGAAGAAAAGACTGTTTGATTTTACTTCCATTAAAAGACTTTTATAAAGTTGAACGAGATAATAAGCCGCCTTTTGTGAGATAACTTTGTGTACTTCAACTTGGACGCCACTATCATCGTGGTCACGAGAAAGGTCCATGTCTGGCGGGCTTTAACTATTTCCTACCGGCCGCGAACAAGTGCGGCATGACCCAGTCCGCATTTTTTTTTTTTTTTAATGAAAAAAGTGTGAAGAGGAAAAACGATGTTGGTGCTTTGCATTCTCGAGCATTCCGCGATAAAAGAGGTAAACGCGCATACCCTTAGAGCTTAGCTGAAAACGCATCTAAAAAAGCTGAAAACGCATCTGAAGTGCGTACTTCTGATTCACCGCACAAAATGTACATATTTATTCTAAAACGAATTAAAGAGTACCAAGAGTCCATAAAAAATTTATTAGATTGAATAAACATTTGTTAAGTACTATTTACAAAGTAAATCTCATTTCATATGGAAAATCTATCTAAAGGTAGATTTTTTTTCACATAATTTAAAAATTTATATAAATCTCTTTTACTTTTCATTATAATTTTAAATATTTTACTATACTATATTACTGCCTATTAATATTATATGTACATATGTAATACATTGAAAACCGATCAAAAATCATTTAAATTATCAGCTCAGTATTCTGATTTTACATGTGTTAACATATTTCTGATAATACACGTAACATCATTCATGATAATCCTGCAATTTGCTTCCTTCTTCATTAAATATTTGCTATAATAAATTTATTAGTGGTTCTATAAATAAATGGCAAAATGAAATCCAAAATAATTATTGAAATAATATACTGCTAGTATTTATTGGAATAATATAGACATGCGCGCAATGAATAGGGAGTGTCGATAAATAACTCGTTATATATTATGCGACAGCTTTTTGATCGCGCTTTTGTATCCGCTCATCCCAAATATTTAAAAATTCGTATTGTCAGACAATATTTGTGCACGCATTGTAACAAAGCGCTTTATACTATCATTCACATGTTGATTACGCGACAATTTATTAACTTTAATTTATTATCTTTCCTTTTTAAAAATATCATTCAAGGCAAACTTTAAATGCTAATTAACTGAATTATCTTCTATTTAAGATAAACTGTATAATTCTTATTATTCAAAATAAGAAATAAGTACTTTAATCTTTGTTGAGTGAAAATAAAATTTTAAAATGATATTTCTGTTTTATTTCTCTAGAAAACAATCTATTCGGTTTTCCTTTATTTCTTGCAATTTTTTTTTAAATCACGTTTTATTTATCTATCTAATATATACAAACGAGAAGGAAAATTACTTCTTTCATCTTCTTGTTACGGCGGTTTAATTACATATATATACAATACTTTAATTACAATTTTTGTCAGTAGATGCGAAACTACAAAATTAGTAGTTAGTATCTCAATCAATAGATGCATCGAAAAATATATATAATTTTGTGATATAAATTTTGATGTTGATGACAAAATTGAAGCATGAAATATGCAAATAAAAAGTAATACATACAACTACTAATTATACTTACAATTATCATTTAATATAATTAAAAAATTATTTGGTATAATTTATTGATATACCGAGAGACATAAAAAGCGGATTTTTAAAACGGTTTTTATCTAAAATATTTAATAATAATTTTTAAATAGTTAATAGAATTTTTAATTAAATGAATTTTAATCAAATATTTTGAATAGAATGTTATTTTTTTACATATAAATTATGTTTAATATAAGTGAAAACGATTCATTCATTATAATCTGTATACTTTACTGCGGAATTATTCTTCATTTTGAAGATTTTGGATTTAAATTTTACATTATTACGTACATTCATTATTCTTATTATTGTTATTGGTTCAGCTCCGAGAAGTTCTTTCATTGGCGGCCGCAGTAATGAAAGCTTCTCATCCGTTGCGATCTTCACCATTCTTCAGAGAGTCGATAACTGCACTTCCTCGCGCCATCCAAAATCGGATGATATGCGCGAACTCATTATGCCCGCTCGACTCTGTCCGGCGATTTGCATAAATTTTCCACGACAGGGAATGAAATTGCCCGCAAACTGTAGCGGATAGTAAAGTTCCGGTCTGTTCTAAGCATTCGCTAACGACGTGAACGCGGTGGACATGTGTGGGAGAAGCGTATTATTCGAGTCATGCAGATTAACCTTTTGCATTTCAGCGATAGTAAAACAATAACAAATTCTATGCAGAATATGATGCAAAAATTAGAAAAACAACTGCATTTTCTAAAGGACATTAGCGATTCTTGTTTAAAAAATAACCCGATGTTTCATTGTGCTTTTAGTTTATTTTCTAGTTTTTCTATATTGTTTATTTTCTAATTTTTCTGATTATCTGTAATGTTTATTTAAAATTTTATTTGTTAAATTTTATTATTTTGTAAGTATAATATTTTACTATTACATAAAAACTTGATGAAAATTTTTATTCCTATTTTTTATTATTATTTATGATTAACAAAGCAAGATTTATAAAATATTTAATTTAAATGAATATTATTTAATTTATATTTCAGTTCAATTTTATAATAATATTTTAGTTTTTTAATATAATCAAACAAAATTAAGAGATAAATAAACCGTAAAATACATTTTGTTTATTAATAATAACGCATGCCATCGGTTAATCACGTTTTATTTTGCGCAGCTTTGTGAAATCTGCGTTTCATAATAGCTTCATACACTTTTTAGTAGCAGCATATACCATGAACTTCATCGATAATCTGTGGCATCATAGAGCAGCCTGGCATCATGATTTAATACCGCTGTTGCAGCGCCATTAGTCGAGCTCATATAATTTCTAGCCTGCGCATTATTCACTTTAAAAAGCTTTCCGATGCTCGGGGTTACATACGCTTTCTCGTTACGCTTCCCGTTAATGTGGCCGACAGGCGGAAAAAATTCATCACGTGTGTAGGTGAAAATATGAAAATAGATAATGTATACATACACAAGTGCAGTTGTATTGATGCATTCGCTAATACCCGCGTTAATTTGTCGGAACTTAACGTCATTGATGATTAAACAATGCTGAAAGTTTTGCGCATTTTGGAAAATTGAACTGATTTTTTATACTGAAAAAATGCTTTCTTGAAATCAAATCTAATGATTAATTAGAATATATCAATTAGAATAATTAAAAATGTTAAAAGCAAGAAGAGTGAAAAAAAAGAAAATATAAAGAATTAATAATATATGTAACGTTAAAAAAAAAATTTATTGTGAAAGTAAAATTATTTATTACTATTCTACTACTTAAACACAGATTTATTAGTATGAAATATTCTATATATAAGTGTAGTGTACTTCGTATGTATCCATCCATAATAATAGAGTGAATGGTAGATGTTATATATATATATATATATATATAAAACAGAAATATCCTATTAATGATAGTCCATTAGGCTATCAGCTCAAATTTCCCTCAATGAACCTTGTCAAGTTGCTAGTTCACTCTCGGGATTAGTTTCATTAAAAAGACAAACTTTATAATTTTCATTGTTTGCTCCATTCAGCCGTCTCATTTTTGCGAAATCGACAACAAGTTTTTATATTTACATTTAAAAAATTACTAATAATAAAAATACCTCCAATTTTTTATAATATATAAGAGATATAATATATAAAATGAATAATAATTGCGTAAAATGCAAATTATGTTCACAAAGTAGAGCATGCAAAGAAAATGAAAAATATTTTGCTTATCAAAAATTGTAAATTAAAGTGATATACGTATCAGTATAATTAATGATAGTAACCGTTAAATAAAAAAAATTACATAAGTTATGAGAGTAAATAGACATAAGTATAATTGACGTTTCATCATCATAACAATAAAATGAAAAATGCGGCGTAAATGCACCTCAATTATTATTCACGAAGTAAAAGTCAAATCGCATTGAGGAGCTACGAATGCAACACCATGCAAATGCAGAGCACTCGAATCTCGTTCGAGTACTCACCAGCGGGAAATGCACGTTCCCTGCGTAAAAAAAAGAACTCCGATATAAGAAATGAATGCAAAGCAATGTAAAAAACGTAGTGAGAGACAGAGAGAGAGAGAGAGAGAGAGAGAGAGAGAGAGAGACCATATCTAAAGATTTACCGTGTTGAATCTCTCGCTGACTGTCCGCTAGTATGTTGTCCGCCCTCTTTTCGCGATACCCTTTTAAAGCAGCCGTAAATTTATGTTATGCAAATACAGATTTCCACGAGAAAACATCGCGAGAGAGGAAGAGTGACATTTCGCTCATAAAGAAGAATATAAAATTCGCGCTTCGTCATTTGCTGTCGACAAAAGTTTCACCGCTGTTGCATTAATATAGATCGGACGTGAAAATTTGCAAATATAATATCTAAAATGCAGAGTCGCAATTAAACATCATTATAATTGCATATTAAAGAAATAAATATGGATTTTAGTTAAAAATACGTGAATATTATGAAGATACGAACAACAAAAAGATAAAAATAACAAGCAAATTCTATTAAGATTACGATATTAACAGAAAATAATAGAAGCATCTATGTATTTAAAACAGAGATAAAGGAGCCTTCGTGCGATAGTGCGACAAAATTTTGCTTTCACCAAAATAACGAATTTCTGTCGAAATTCTCTCGAACCCGTCGCCTGGAGAATAAAATCAAAATCACGGGAATGATTCGATAACAACAGCCACTACGACGTACTACCACTATGATAGACTACACCGATTTAAAGTGGAAGAAGTAATTTACAGACTACCGTACATACCTATTTTCGTGTGCGTCATGACCAGACGCCGCTTATGATCGCGATCTACAATCGAAATACGTAGCCAAGTTTATATAGGTTTCTATCGTACGATAAAATTATTAAAGCTAAACTTGCAAAAAATTTGTAAAATAATTAATTTAACAAGAGAAAATATTTTATTTTCAAAAAAGTAAAGTAGTAATGAAAAAAATGTGTGAAAATATTTAAATATTTGTAAATAATTTCAATTAAATTGTTTTAAATATATAAGTACTTATATATTTGTTGTTTAATATTATTGTTGTTAATATAATATTTAAGAATATAATTTAGAAATTTAATTATTTAATTTAAGAAATATTAAGATTTTCTTCTAACAAAGTTTTCAACTTTATCATATTAATACGTGTGCTTAGCTGGCCCATCCCCCCCTCCCCCCACTTAATCACATCTTAATGAATAATTATATAATAATGCGCTATTTATGCGCTCTCAAAATCAGCAAATAAAATTTTTGCGCTTATTTCGTTTAGCTAAAAAAAAATTTTTGTGGAGGGCCTGATTATGCTGTCAGTCCTCTCACGTGTTAATAACAATCGATTTGGAAAATCAAATACACAAGATTTATACACTATTTATGCACTTTCATATTCACATAATTTTAATTTTTGTGCTGCATCCCTTAAGGCACTTCTCTCTTGAAGCAAACAGTTACATTCATCCCCAAATCGTTTAAAATTGCGCTATCTATATAACTGTTACTCCAAGAAGAAAGTTTCTTAGAGGTTAGCGCAAAAATCGAAGTTAGATAGTGTAATTTTGCAATTTTAAACGATTTAGAGATGAATATGTTTGTTCCAAGAGGGAAATCCCTTAAGGTTGCAGCGCAAAAATCGAAATTGCTTGGAAATAGTATCATATAAATCAAAGATTTTGCATATAAGATTTAGCATAATTTTGCAATTTTAAACAACTTAAGCCTATTCTACAATGTGCTCTTTGTTTCCTATTTCTTGCTTTTTACCTCTTGCTTTTTTCCTCCTTTACAACCATTTTATCGACAATGCATTTCTTGCTACATATTTCTTGTTTCTTCTGAAGTTCGATAACTTTGATCTTGGGCCACATAAAATAAAAAACCGAATAAGAAGCAAAAAGACAAGATGAAGAAAAAATAGTAAAAAGCAAGAAACAGGAAACAAAAAGCACATTGTAGAATAGACTTTAGAGATAAACATGTCTGTTTGCTCCGCAAGACAGATGTGCCTTAAGGAATGCAGCGCAAAAATTAAAATTATGTAAATATAAAAGCGCATAAATAACGCATAAATCCTGTGTATTTGATTTTCCAAATCCAATTATTAACACGTGGAGGAAGAAGGGGGAGGGTCAACTATATAGGCAAACGTTATATCAATAAAATAATAATCTTTTTATCCCTATATTTTAGATCGTTTAATATGATATCTCATGCTTGATGCGCGAACAAAATGTTTTATTCACTTAACTATTAACAATGCAATATTCACCTTATCTTCAGTAGGAGATAGATCTATAACATGCTTTGACGTTATATACACAACAGATGTTGGACATGAAAATTATCTAATATATGCTTATCCTTCTCCTATCTCGTTATTCTGAGTCTTCCTAGTACACGCAATGTGTATATACTTATGTATCGGACATACAATGTCCATGCATAATGCAGTGAATGACGCATAAATATTTAGAACTGACTTCTATGTGGCGTATAATTAAACATTAACAAAGTGACTGATATGATAATAATCTAAATAGACAGTAGTAGTTTTTGAAAACTTCGTAAAGTTATCTTAATAACGACATCAAGCGTATCAAAATGATAAAATTTAAAATCTTTGTTAAAAGATACATTTTTTAAATTATATTTTATAATAAATAATAATTATACATTTAAATTAGAGCATAATAGTAATATTTAAATTTATAACTATAAATAATAGTATATATATATATATATATATATATATATATTATTATATATATATTATATATATAGAGTTTTAACAAACTC
>Ga0157363_1004410_pt1 | contig 12968 bp, 10 predicted proteins | sample AttsexASBM1_FD_111477 | JGI IMG/M metagenome (GOLD analysis project Ga0157363, IMG submission 111477) | Fungus gardens microbial communities from leaf cutter ant in Ribeirão Preto, State of São Paulo, Brazil - Atta sexdens ASBM1 | ecosystem: Host-associated > Fungi > Mycelium > Unclassified ...
CGCATTCCATACCGTTTCACCGTGACGAACAAGATAGACCTGTAGCATGCTGAGTTTCCGTTATACTGCGACAAATTTGCCTAAAGGGTTCAATAGATTATGTACCAGGTTATCGCAGCCACCATCAATCCGGCAAAAATTCACGCAATCTCTCAGGCGTTCAACGACGTTTTCGGCGAAGGATCCTGCCATATTCGCGGGGTCGAGGTCGATAGCGGCGTCGCAGCGCAGCCCCTGAGCGATGCGGAAACGCGAACCGGCGCACGCCAGCGCGTCGCCAATGCGCGCCAGGCCGCGCCGCAAGCGGATTTCTGGGTGGCGATTGAGGCCGGTATTGAGGCGGATTGCGCCTTTGCCTGGATGGTAGTTGAGAACGCCAACCAGCGCGGCGAGTCGCGTTCCGCCAGCTTTACGCTGCCGCCGGTGGTGATGGCGGGACTACATGCCGGACGCGAGCTGGGCGACGAGATGGCGCGGCTGACCGGCGTGGAAAACATCAAACACAAAGGCGGCGCTATCGGCGCCTTTACGCACGGTCTGCTGACGCGCTCCAGCGTCTATCACCAGGCGCTTATCCTGGCGCTCTGCCCGTTTACTCATCCGCTTTATCAGCGCTGAGGTCGCCGCGCCCCAGCTGCGCCTCCAGCCAGCGCCGCAGTTCAGGCGGCGCCTCTTTCAGGCTGTTCGAGCCGCGCGTAATGGTGGCGATGCCGACGCCCAGTTCGTTTTTCAGCTCGCGCTGGCTCATTGCGCCGTTCATCAGCTCTTCGACGATGCGCAGGCGCGTGCCGAGCGCTTCGCGCTCGTCCGGCGTCAGCATCAGCTGCAGCAAAGGCAGCGCCACGTCATCGGCGTAAGCCTGCTGCATCAGCGCGGTAAAGCGCCGCCAGTTATCTTCAGAAAGGGAATGTTGCGCCGACCGGGCGGGAGATTGCGTCATCAAACAGGCTTCCGTACTCACTAACGAGTACGGAAGCATAGCACGCTAGTAGCGGCGGTTCCACTCGCTGTCTGACAGCACCTTATCCGGTTCGCCCATAAAGTGGCGATAGTAGGCGTCGTAGGCCAGCACGTTTTTCACGTAGCCGCGCGTTTCAGAGAAGGGAATGGTCTCGATAAAGGCGACCGCATCGAGATTGCCCGCGCTGACGTTTTGCCAGCTACGCACGCGCCCCGGCCCCGCATTGTAGGCTGCGGAGGCGAAAATGCGGTTCTGCCCGAACTGCTGATAGACATACTCCAGATACTGGGTGCCGATCTGAATATTGGTCTGCGGATCGAGCAGCTGGTTGCTGTTCATATAGCCGGGAATGTTATACATCTTCACGGTGTGCGCCGCCGTCGCCGGCATCACCTGCATCAGGCCGCTGGCGCCGACTGGGGAACGCGCCTTCGGGTTCCAGGCGCTCTCCTGACGCGAGATCGCCATGGCGTAGCTCGGCGCGATGCCTTTGTCGCGGGTATTGCTCTTGTAGAAGCTCTCCCACGCCAGCGGGAAGCGCTCTTTCAGGCTGTCCCACATCTTCGCCGTGATGGTCGCCTGCACGCTGAGATCCCACCAGTCCTGTTCGTTGGCGTAGCGCGCCAGCATCTGCTGCTGCGTATGGTTTTTGCTGGCGATGAGGTTGGCCCACTCGCTGCGCGCCAGGTTATCCAGCCCCCAGTACATCAGCTCGCGCACGCGCGCCAGCTCCGGCCCCTGCACCGTCGCGCTGTCGGGCTTCGGCGCCTCGTCGATCTGCAGCGGGTATTTCACGCCCAGCCGCTGCGCCGCCACCATCGGGTAGAAGCCACGCGCCTGCATCAGCTTATGCAGGATCTCATCCGCCTCCTCTTTACGTCCCTGCGAATAGAGCAGATCGGCCTGCCAGTACTGCCATTCGTCTTTCTCTTTCGCCTCGAGCGGCAGGCGCGCGATCCAGGTATTCAGTCCGCGGCGATCGTTCTGCGACAGCGCCAGACGCACGCGGCGTTCGATCAGCGCCGTCGACTGGCTGTTCATCACCACGGCATCGCGCCAGCGCGCCTGCTCCGAGGTTAAATCGCTGCCCATCATGCGCCAGACCACGATCTCTTTCAGCGCCTGCTCGTCGTCCGCTTCCATCTTCTGGCCGCGCACCAGCAGCGGGATCATGCTGCGCGCATTCTCCATATCGGCACGCGCGACGCGGGTAAAGGCGTAAATCGTCGCCTGGCGGGTAAAATCGGTTGGCCCGACCGTCTGCGCGAAGTTCACCACCGTCTGCGGATCGTTCTGCAGGGCGAGCACGCCGGTGGCGATGGTCTGGTAATCTTCCGGCAGACTTTTCGCCAGGAAGCTCACCAGGCTGTCGTTGCCCGCCTTCATCGCGAGGCGAATGCGTTCCAGCACGGTAATCGGCGACATCTGGCCGGAGGATTGCCAGACGGAGAAGAGGCGATCGCAGTCGTTGGGCAGCGCGGTACCGCGCAGCCAGATCGCTTTCGCGCCCTCAAAGGCCTGCTGCTGCGCGCCCGTCGCCCATTTGGCGTAGAGCCAGTTGCAGCGCGCCTGTACCGGCGTCGGTGCTTCCGGACTAAAGCTCAGAATGCCCTGCCAGTCCTGGCGGTGCGCCAGCACGTTGACGAAGCGGGTTTTCAGCGAGCGCGCCGGCGGCAGCGTCGGATATTGCTGGATAAAGTTGTTAACGGCGAGCGGCGTTTCCTGATCGAGATCCTGCGCCAGCAGGCGGTACTGCAGGTAAGGGTATAACGGATAATCCCGCAGCGTCGGCAGCAGCTGCTCGACCGTCGCCATCTGGTTGCTGTCCCACGCCTGTTTAATCTGTTGATAACGTTCTCGTTGCTGATCCAGCGAGTCTGCCCACGCGCTGCTGGCCGCTCCGGCCAGACAGATCCCTATCATCCAGTTACGCCACTTCTCCACGAAAATCTCCTCTGTTGCTGCTCTCCGGCTGCGTGCCAGGCATTCTTCATGCTAACCAGGGGAACCGGCTCTTGCCATGTTCTTCACAAAATTTACGCAAGGCGAACAGAAGAGGCAAAGCACAGGGATGCAGGCTCCCGCTGGTGCGGGAGCCTGAGCTTAAGCGACCCGGGTGTCGTTAAGGTTGAGCTGGAACAGGCTAACGTTCTCTATCAGCGCGCCGACCTGCTGATTCAGGGCGCGCGCCGCCTGCGCCGACTGCTGCGACAGCGTGGCGTTCTGCTGGGTAGCGGCGTCCATATGGGTGACCGCCAGATTGACCTGCTCGATGCCGGTGCTCTGCTCGGCGCTGGCCGACGAAATATCCTCCATCAGCGCGGCCAGCGCCTTGACGCTGGCGACGATCGCCTGAATAGAGACGCCGGCGCCTTTCACCAGCGCGTTGCCCTGCGAGATCAGGCTAACGGAACGGTCGGTCAGAATGCGAATATCGCGCGCCGCCGAGGCGGATCGCTGCGCCAGCGCGCGTACCTCAGACGCCACCACCGCGAAGCCCCGTCCGTCATTGCCGGCGCGCGCCGCTTCGACCGCCGCGTTGAGCGCCAGAATATTGGTCTGAAAAGCGATGCCGTCAATAACGCTGACGATCTCGTTGATTTCGCGCGAAAACTGGTGGATCTCATCCATCGCCACCACGACTTTCTCCACCACATCGCCGCCTTCCCCGGCGCGCTGGCGCGCCTCGCGGGCGATATCGCTGGCGTGATGCGCGTTGCTGGCGTTGTTTTTCACCACGGAGGTGAGCTGCTCCATTGACGCCGCCGTCTGCTCCAGCGCGCTGGCCTGCGCCTCATTGCGCGACGAGAGTTCGCGACTGCCGTGCGCGACCTGTTCGGTGGTCTGGGCGATGGCATCGGTGCCGCTGCGCACGCCGGTCACGATGCGCGTCAGGCTCTGGTTCATATCGCGCAGCGCCGTCATCAGCTGCGCGGTTTCGTCGCGGCCCGATACCTCAATATGCGTCCGCAGATCGCCCGAGGCGACGTTTTTGGCGATATCGATCGCCTGGCTAAGCGGCCGGGTAATGCTTTTAATCAGCCACAGCGTCACCAGCCCGCCGGTCAGCAGAATGCAAAGCATCACCGCCAGCAGCAGCAGGCGGGTCTGGCGATAGTGCGCGAGGTTCGCGCTTTCGATCTCCTTATGCATCGCCTGCGCGCGCTGCAGCGTGTCGTTCACCAGCCCGTCGATCATCTGCGTTGGCGCGCGGTCAATGCCGGTCACCTGCTTGTCGACCCGCCCCGCGCTGCTGACGTCCTGCACGTGGTAGTCGCTTAGGGCGTTCAGGTAGCGCTGCTCCAGCGCGGCGTGTACGTCGCGCGTCTTCGCGACGCCGGCGCCGTCGATGCCCAGCGCGGCCTGAATCTGGCTTAGCCTGGCAAGCAGCGCCTGGGTCTGGCGGCTCTCTTGCAAAAAGGCGTTTTTATATTTATTGAATACCGCCTCGCCCTGGGTGCCGCGCAGCAGCGTATTTTTCCACTCCTGAACCTGAATTTTGAACTGGACCTGGGCGCTGCGCGCGGTGTCGATGCTCTCGGCGATCAGCATCTCGCGCGCCATTATCGTCTCGTTGTTATGCAGCGCCTGTAGGTTGATCTGTAGCGCGCGTACGCCCATCAACAGGGTGGCGAGCAATAACAGCGTGGCGAGAAAGCCCAGCCGCTGACCGATTTTAAAATGATTAAGCTTCATAACGCCGTTACCTGCAGATAATTAAGTGAGACGCCGGACGGCATCCCTCAGGGTTATCGTCCGGAAAGACGCGGGCTTTATGCTATAAAACTATGATTTACATGACACTTTTATGACAACTGCCCGCGCCTGCGGCGCGCATGGCGGCGTTTGCGGGGCGATCTGATTACGGGTAAGATTGATCGCCTGCCGGCCTGGGCGCGCAACGCATTAAAATTGCGGCAATTATCGCGGTGAACCGGATACGCCCTCTCTTCCACGGCGCATCACTTTCGGCTATCAACCACAACAGAGACCTCTATGGAAACCCGGCGCGACGAACGCATTCAGAAACTGACCCTGGCGCTAAAACGTACCGACAAGCTGCATCTGAAAGACGCCGCGCAGCTTTTAGGCGTTTCGGAGATGACCATTCGACGCGATCTGAGCGAACCGGCATCGACCGTGGTGCTGCTGGGCGGCTACATCGTTAGCGATCCGAAAAACCATGGCGGCCACTATTTCGTTTCGGATCAGCACGGTCAGAACGCGGCGAAAAAGCAGCGCCTGGCGCAGGCCGCCGCCAGCCTGATCGGCGAGAACGACACGGTGTTTTTCGACTGCGGCACCACTATTCCCTATATCGTCGACGCCCTGCCCGAGGATCTGCCCTTTACCGCTATCTGCTGCGCCATGAATACCTTTCTGGCGCTTAAAGAGAAACCGGCCTGCAACGTGATCCTGAGCGGCGGCGAGTTTCACGCCGACAACGCCCTGTTCACGCCAATCGGCGCGCACTCGATTCTTGACGACCTCTGCCCGACGCTGGCGTTTATCTCGGCGGCCGGCATCGATATTGAGCAGGGCGCGACCTGCTACAACCTCAACGAGCTGGCGATGAAACATCACGCCATGCTGCGCGCGCGCCAGCGTATCCTGGTGGCGGACAGCAGCAAATTCGGCAAGGTGCTGCCCGCCCGCATCGGCGAGCTGCGCCGCTTTGACCTGCTGGTCAGCGACAGCGCCCCGGACAGCGCGCTGGCGGCGTGGCTGGCGCAGCAGCCGCTGCCGCTGCGTCTGCCCGAGTCGGTCTGACTCCGCCTTTTCTCTTTACGCGTAACAACGCCGCGCGCCCGGAATTATCCCGGCGCGCGGCTGGGATTAGCCAGGCAAAAAGGCTAAACTTCGTCACTAATTCACCCACCAGAATCAGAGGCTCATTACAACGTGGCTCAATTCGTCTATAGCATGCATCGCGTCGGCAAAGTGGTTCCGCCGAAGCGTCATATTCTAAAGAACATCTCCCTCAGCTTTTTCCCGGGCGCGAAAATCGGCGTGCTCGGCCTGAACGGCGCGGGTAAATCCACGCTGCTGCGCATCATGGCGGGCATCGATAAAGATATCGAAGGGGAAGCGCGTCCGCAGCCGGGCATCAAAGTGGGTTATCTGCCGCAGGAGCCGCAGCTTAACCCGGAACAGACGGTACGCGAATCTATCGAAGAAGCGGTCTCCGAAGTGGTCGGCGCGCTGAAGCGTCTGGATGAGGTTTACGCGCTCTACGCCGAGCCGGACGCCGACTTCGACAAGCTGGCGGCCGAACAGGGTCGTCTGGAAGAGGTTATTCAGGCGCACGACGGCCATAACCTGGAAACGCAGCTGGAGCGCGCCGCCGATGCGATGCGCCTGCCGGACTGGGACGCCAAAATCGGCAACCTCTCCGGTGGTGAACGTCGCCGCGTGGCGATGTGCCGCCTGCTGCTGGAAAAACCGGACATGCTGCTGCTGGACGAACCGACCAACCACCTGGACGCCGAGTCCGTGGCCTGGCTGGAGCGCTTCCTGCACGAGTTTGAAGGCACCGTGGTGGCGATCACCCACGACCGTTACTTCCTCGACAACGTTGCGGGCTGGATCCTTGAGCTGGACCGCGGCGAAGGCATTCCGTGGGAAGGTAACTACTCCTCCTGGCTGGAGCAGAAAGATCAGCGTCTGGCCCAGGAAGCCTCTGCTGAAGCCGCCCGTCGCAAATCGATCGAGAAAGAGCTGGAGTGGGTGCGTCAGGGCACAAAGGGCCGTCAGTCGAAAGGCAAGGCGCGTCTGGCACGCTTTGAGGAGCTGAACAGCACCGAATACCAGAAGCGTAACGAAACCAGCGAACTCTTTATTCCACCGGGTCCGCGCCTGGGCGATAAAGTGGTCGAGGTGAAAAACCTGACCAAATCCTACGGCGACCGCGTGCTGATCGACGATCTCTCTTTCTCGGTGCCGAAAGGCGCTATCGTCGGCATTATCGGCCCGAACGGCGCGGGTAAATCGACCCTGTTCCGCATGATGACCGGTCAGGAGCAGCCTGATTCCGGCAGCATCGAGCTGGGCGAAACCGTCAAGCTGGCGTCGGTCGATCAGTTCCGCGACGCGATGGATAACTCAAAAACCGTGTGGGAAGAGGTCTCTGGCGGGCTGGACACCATGCGTATCGGCACCTTCGAGATGCCGAGCCGCGCCTACGTCGGCCGCTTTAACTTCAAAGGCACCGACCAGGGCAAACGCGTCGGCGAACTCTCCGGCGGCGAGCGCGGTCGTCTGCACCTGGCGAAACTGCTGCAGGTTGGCGGCAACCTGCTGCTGCTTGACGAACCGACCAACGACCTGGATATCGAAACCCTGCGCGCGCTGGAAAACGCCCTGCTGGAGTTCCCGGGCTGCGCCATGGTGATCTCGCACGACCGCTGGTTCCTCGACCGTATCGCTACCCATATCCTCGACTATCAGGATGAGGGCAAGGTAGAGTTCTTTGAAGGCAACTTCAGCGAGTACGAAGAGTACAAGAAACGCACCCTCGGCGCGGACGCGCTGGAGCCGAAGCGTATTAAGTACAAGCGTATCAGCAAGTAATCCAAAAGGCGGCAGCGATGCCGCCTTTTCTCTTTTTGTGACTGCCTGCGCCTTTTCCTGTCGCTTCGCCCAATTCTTCCCGCTATTGCGCCTTTAACCCTGGGCTGCTGCCCGATGCCGCGTTAACACCCGCTTTTTATACTCGCTGATGATCTGACCCGATCCACCTTACCGTTCCGGCAGGCCCTGATAATAATTCGCGCCGGAGGTCATCTTACGAGGTCTATGGCATGAAAATAGCTTCAATCGACGTCACGCGTATCGCCATCCCGTTTGACGCGCAGCGGCGCGCGCCCGAACACCAGGAAACCACCTTTAATGCCGCCTCCTCTTCGCTGCGCCGCATGGAAACGCTGCTGGTTAAAATCACCTGCGACAACGGCCTGTGCGGCTGGGGCGAGGCCTTCGGCCATCTGGCCAATCCCGTCACCGAACAGGCGATTTGCACGCTGGTGGCGCCTGCCTTTATCGGCAAACCGCTGCCGGATTCACCAGACGCCATCGCGGCGCTGATGCAGCAGGCGGAAAAAGCGCTGCACGCCTTTGGCCGCAGCGGCCCGGTGCGCTACGCGCTCTCCGCCGTGGATATTGCGCTGTGGGACGCGCTCGGGCAGCGGCAGAACAAGCCGCTCTGGCAACTGCTTGGCGCCGCGCGGCAGCGCATCGAGCGCTATGCCAGCCTGGTGAGCTACGACAACCAGCCTGCCGCCGTCGCTGCGCAGGTTAAACGCGCCTGGGATGAGGGCTTTACCACGCTCAAACTGCACGAAAACACCTTCGACGCCATCCAGGCCGCGCGCGCCGCGCTGCCGGCGCAGGCGGAATTGCTGGTCGACGTCAACTGCCCCTGGACGCGCGAAGAGGCCGCCCAGCAGGCGCATGAGCTGCGTTCGCTCCAGCTCGGCTGGCTGGAAGAGCCGATCTGGCCGCCCGACGACTATCAGGGACTGGCGCAGCTCAAGCGCGTCGGCGTGCCGCTGGCGGCGGGCGAAAACGTCGACGGCGACTGGGGCTTTATGCATCTGCTGGAAAACGGCGCGGTGGATGTGGCGCAGCCCAGCGTGGCGAAAGTGGGCGGCATCAGCGCGGCGCTACGCGTGTTCGCCGCCGCACAGCAGTACCGCGTGCGCGTGGTGCCTCACTGTTTCTATTACGGCGCCGGTCTGCTGGCGACCGCGCATCTGGTCGCGCTGCTGCCCGACGATATCAAGCTGGAAACGCCCTGGATAGATTTCGAAGCGCGCCTCTACCCCGATCTGCCGCGCGACGTCGCCTTTACCCTCTCCTCGCGTCCCGGCCTGGGCTACGCGCCGGATGAAGAGGTATTGCGCCACTACCGCCTCTCGCTGAGTCAGATTACCGATAAAGGAGTCCGCCGCTATGCATAAAAACTATCGCGTGGTGATCGCGCTGCTGCTCTTCTTCGCCGGCATGCTCAACTATCTCGACCGCGCCGCGCTCTCGGTGATGGCGCCGCTGATTAAAAGCGATCTGCATATTAACGACGCGCAGATGGGCATCCTGTTTAGCTGCTTTTTTATCGGCTACTGCGCCTTCTGCTTTCTCGGCGGCTGGGCGGCGGACCGCTTCGGCCCGCGCCGCGTCTACGCCTGGGCGGCGGGCGTCTGGTCGCTGTTTTGCGGCGCCACCGCGCTGGTCACGGGTTTCGCTCATCTGCTGATTGTGCGCATGCTGTTCGGCATCGGCGAAGGGCCGATGGGAACGACCACCAACAAATCGATCGCCAACTGGTTTCCGAAAAAAGAGACGGGACGCGCGGTCGGCTTTACCAACGCCGGGCAGCCGCTTGGGGCAGCGATCGCGGCGCCGGTGGTCGGGCTGGTGGGGCTGCACTACGGCTGGCGCATCGCCTTTATCGTTATTGCCCTGCTCGGCTTTATCTGGGTGGCCTGCTGGCTCTGGCTGTTCCGCGATAAGCCGGAGGATCATCCGCGTGTCGGCCCGGCCGAACGTGAGCTGATCAGCCGTCAGCGGCCGGCGACTCAGGCGACGGCCGCGCCGCAGCAGGATCGCCACTCCCTGTGGCGCTACGTCTTTTCGCTGCCGGTGCTGGGCGTAGCGAGCGCCTTTTTCTGCTTTAACTATATCCAGTATTTCTTTCTCTCCTGGCTGCCGAGCTATCTCACCGATTTCCAGCACCTTGATATTAAAAGCATGAGCATTATCGGTATCTTGCCCTGGCTGGGCGCGACGGCGGGCTTTCTCGGCGGCGGCATCGTTTCCGATATGCTGTTCCGTCGCACGCAAAACTTTTTGCTGTCGCGCAAGCTGGTGATCTTCGTCGGCCTGGCGGTGGCGGCGCTCTGCGTGCTGCTTACCGCCTGGAGCCGGGATGTAGTGAGCGCGGTGACGCTGATTACGCTGGCCAGCGTTTTCGCCTATATGACGCCGCAGGCGTGCTGGTCGCTGCTGCAGGATATCGTGCCGGCGGGCCGCATCGGCACTGCGGGCGGCTTTGTCCATCTGCTGGCGAATCTGGCGGGGATTTTGTCGCCGGGCATTACCGGCTTTTTGATTCAGTATGGCGGCGGCTACCATACGGCGTTTCTGCTGGCGAGCGCGCTGGCGGTGGCGGGCATGCTGCTGCTGGCGCTGCTGGTGCGGCAGAAAGGGGTTAATACGCTGCGCGCGCTGGCGGCAAGCTGAAACAACAGCGGGGGCGAGGCCCCCGCTTTCAGGCAGGGTTTTTGCCGTCCATCATCGCTTTCACCAGTTCGATACAGCGCAGGAAACGCGTGTCGTAATCGTCCTCGCGCACGTGCACAAAGTCGACGTTGTTCTCTCGCAGCATGGTGACCAGCATTGACTGGAACTCGCGGCGGTCCACCGAGCTGCCCAGGCTGCGCAGGCCATCCGCCACCCAGGGCACGTTATTCTCCAGCAGGATCACCAGGTCGAAGCGATACTCGTCGATCAGCGCCTGCACGAAGGGATGCTCCCGGCCTTCATACTTCAGGCAGAACGCCTGGGTGGTGATGAAATCGGTGTCGATAAAGGCGACTTTATTGGCGTACTTCACCGCAAAATCGATGTACTGCGCCTGCCCGAGCGCGATCTTGTCGTAGTCGGAATATTGCAGCGCCATCTCGTCGCCGCCCAGATGGGAGAAGACATAGTCGCGGCCATACTCCCAGGCGCTGGTGGTGTTGAAAATATTGGCCAGCTTGTTGACCAGCGTCGATTTGCCGCTGGATTCGCCGCCGAGCACGGCGACGGTGCGCACGAAAAAGGGCTTCACCTCGGTCGGAATATATTCCCAGTAGCGAAAGGGATCCTGACGGATCTGCGCGCCGCTGATATTCATAAAGGATCGCGCCGGATCGACCAGCACGGTGCGCACGCCCAGATGCTGCTGATACATCTCCGCATCCGCGGTTTCGCTGGTGTAGATGCAATCGGGCGCGATGCCCTGATCGCTGAGAAAGTTTTTTACCCCTTCGCTCCAGATGTCCCAGCCGTGCGGATAGGGCTCAATACCCTCTTCGTTAAAGGAGTGAATGCGGATGTTTTTTTGATACTTGAAGGTTTGCAGCAGCCAGCGCAGCCGATCGCTGACGGTCGGCTGCTGGGACATGGCGCTGTTCTCGAACAGCTCGCGATCGCGCGGATCGTCGTGCCCCATAATAATATGCAGCTCGTCGACCTGGCTGCAGGCGCGCTGGATAAGGTAAATATGGCCGGTGTGCAGCGGATAGAACTTACCGAACACCACGCCGACGGTTTTATCGCGGCGCGGAAACTCCAGCCCCAGAAAGCGATGCAGCGCTTCCAGCTTCTGCGCGCTCGGACTTTTGATTTTGGCGTTGAGCAGCTGGCTCAGATAGCCCTTGGTCATCCCGCTGGCGTCGGCCACCTGCTGCAGGGTATGCCCCTGCTGGCGAATGGCGGTTTTCAGATAGTCGAACGACGTCATGCTGCCTCCTGCATGGATTAAGGTTGCCTGCGAGTGTACCCGCTCAGCCTTTAAAGCTCATCCAGTATCGCCAGCGCGTCCGCCAGTTTTTTCGCGCTGTAAACTTTCATGCCGTCGACCGCTTTCTTCGGCGCATTGCCGGCCGGCACGATGGCGCGCTTAAAGCCGTGCTTGGCCGCTTCGGAGATACGCTCCTGGCCGCTCGGCACCGGACGGATCTCGCCCGCCAGCCCGACTTCGCCGAAGATCACCAGATCCTGCGGCAGCGGGCGGTCGCGCAGGCTCGATACCATCGCCAGCAGCAGCGCCAGATCGGCGCTGGTTTCAGTCACCTTCACGCCGCCGACCACGTTGACGAAGACATCCTGATCGGCCATCTGCAGGCCGCCGTGGCGATGCAGCACCGCCAGCAGGATCGCTAGCCTGTTCTGCTCCAGCCCCACCGCGACGCGGCGCGGATTGCCCATCATCGAGTGATCCACCAGCGCCTGGATCTCTACCAGCAGCGGACGGGTGCCTTCCCACACCACCATCACGGAACTGCCGGCGGTCACCTCGTCGCCGCGCGACAGGAAGATCGCCGAAGGGTTGCTGACTTCGCGCATCCCCTGCTCGGTCATGGCGAACACGCCCAGCTCGTTCACCGCGCCAAAGCGGTTTTTATGGCTGCGCAGCGTGCGGAAGCGCGAGTCGGCGTCGCCGTCCAGCAGCACCGAACAGTCGATGCAGTGCTCCAGCACTTTCGGGCCCGCCAGCGAGCCATCTTTAGTGACGTGGCCGACCATCACGATCGCCACGCCGCGCGTTTTGGCGAAGCGCGTCAGATAGGCGGCGGTTTCACGCACCTGCGCCACGCTGCCCGGCGACGACTGAATATCCGCCATGTGCATCACCTGGATAGAGTCGATCACCATCAGCTTCGGCTCTTCCTGCTCGGCGATCTGGCAGATCTGCTCGATGCTGGTTTCCGACAGCATATTGAGGTTTTCGCTCGGCAGGCCGAGACGGTGCGCGCGCATCGCCACCTGCTGCAGCGACTCTTCGCCGGTGACGTAGAGGGTTTTCATCTCCTGCGCCAGACGGCACATCACCTGCAGCAGCAGCGTCGATTTCCCCGCGCCGGGATTGCCGCCGATCAGGATGGCGCTGCCCGGCACCACGCCGCCGCCCAACACGCGGTCAAACTCTTTGAAGCCGGTCGAGAAGCGCGGCAGCGCCTCCAGACTGATTTCCGACAGCTTCTGCACCCGGCTGACGCCCGCGCTGCCGGCATAGCCGCTCAGGCGCTCATTACGCGCCGCCGCCGGCGACGCCGCAATACGCACTTCGGTGATGGTGTTCCAGGCGTGGCAGGCGCTGCATTGCCCCTGCCAGCGCGGATAGTCTGCGCCGCATTCGTTACAAACGAAGGCGCGTTTTGCCGCTTTGGCCAAATCAGTACCTCTAACGCTCTTCGTGAATCAAGCTGCCGCTGAGGATGCAAAATACGCCCATCAGATCGGC